>Ga0302272_1000338_pt1 | contig 21513 bp, 19 predicted proteins | sample III_Bog_N1_2_FD_198772 | JGI IMG/M metagenome (GOLD analysis project Ga0302272, IMG submission 198772) | Peat permafrost microbial communities from Stordalen Mire near Abisko, Sweden - III_Bog_N1_2 | ecosystem: Environmental > Terrestrial > Soil > Wetlands > Peat | place: Sweden: Abisko...
GAAATCCATCCACATCTTTGCGGTAATCAATTGCCTCTATCACTTTTTGTTCCGATATATGTTTTGGTAACGGGAGTTGCACGATAAAACCATCCAGTGTTTCATCCCTGTTCAATTCGTCGATCCTGGCAAGTAATTCCGCTTCAGTAACATCAGCTTCAAATGCTATTTTGGTCGATTTAAAGCCTACCTGATGACATGATTTCACCTTATGGGCTACGTATGTTTCACTGCCACCATCATGCCCTACAATCACCACAGCCAAATGAGGTGCCCTCTTGCCCGAAGCCACCAGTAGTTTTACTTCTTCGGCAATTTCTTCTTTTACTTTTTCGGATATGGCTTTGCCGTCAATTAATGTATACATGTTCTTTGGTTTGAAGGGTTTCGTGTTCCGTGTTCCGTGTTCCGTGTTCCGTGTTCCGTGTTCCGGCAAATAGTAAATAGTAAATGATAAAATAGTAAATATCTTATCTTCGTTTACCGATTTTTAGTTTCCCCTGGCTTACTGTAGCCATTTTCATCATCTTGCTGGTTTGTTCGAATTGTTTGAGCAACCGGTTCACATCCACAATGGTGGTTCCGCTACCCTTGGCAATACGTATTTTGCGACTGCCATTCAACAAAGCCGGGTTTTCACGTTCATGAGGTGTCATGGAGTGAATGATGGATTCTATTCCTTTAAATGCATCATCACCGACTTCCACATCTTTCAGTGCTTTGCCCATTCCGGGAATCATAGCAGCTAAGTCTTTGATGTTCCCCATTTTCTTGATTTGTTGAATTTGGGAAATAAAGTCATTGAAGTCAAATTGATTCTTGGCAATCCTTTTCTGCAACCTGCGGGCATCCTCTTCATCATATTGTTCCTGTGCACGTTCCACCAACGAAACGATATCACCCATGCCCAATATACGATCGGCCATACGTTCGGGATAGAACACGTCCAGCGCATCCATTTTCTCACCCGTACCCACAAATTTAATCGGCTTATTAACCACCGATCGAATTGACAAGGCAGCACCACCACGGGTATCTCCATCAAGCTTTGTCAGGATTACCCCGTCAAAGTCAAGTCGGTCGTTGAATTCCTTTGCCGTATTCACTGCATCCTGGCCGGTCATGGCATCCACCACAAACAGAATTTCCTGAGGTTGCAATGCCTTCTTAATGGCAGCAATCTCATTCATCATCATCTCGTCTACCGCCAGACGTCCGGCAGTATCTACAATGACTACATCATTTCCATGAAGTTTTGCATATTTTATGGCAGCTTCGGCAATTGCAACCGGGCTTTTGCTTTCCATATCCGAATAAACCGGTATATTAAGCTGTTCTCCCAATACTTTCAATTGTTCAATAGCAGCAGGACGATATACATCACACGCTACTAAAAGCGGATTTTTACCCCTTTTTGTTTTAAGCAGGTTTGCCAGCTTTCCCGAGAAAGTCGTTTTACCTGAACCCTGCAAACCTGACATTAATATAACGGTGGGTGATCCTTTCAGGTTTACATCCACACTCTGACCACCCATCAGTTCGGCAAGTTCATCGTGTACAATTTTCACCATCAACTGATTTGGTTTCAGTGATGTAAGCACATTCTGACCCATTGCCTTTTCCTTAACGGTCTCGGTAAATGATTTGGCTATTTTATAGTTAACATCAGCATCCAATAAGGCTTTACGCACGTCTTTGAGCGTTTCGGCTACATTTATCTCGGTAATTTTACCTTCCCCTTTCAGGATTTTAAATGACCGTTCCAGTCTTTCACTTAGAGATTCAAACATATTGTTCTGGTTGATTTGTTGATTTAAAAATGAGTGTGCAAAGGTAAAAAAAATACGGCAATCGGGCAAGTGGAATAAAAAGAGTTTATAACTGGTATAGATAATACTAAATCAGCTTTTTAAATGCACTTCCTGTTTTAATTCAAGAAACGGCTTTGTCTGAACGCCGATTCAACGAATTTCTTTCTCTGTTATTCAATACTACTGTATAGAAGGGGGGAGTAATTGAGGTTAAGTTGATAAAAAGGGTTTGTTTCCATTTGCAGAGTACTTCAAACTCTACAAACTCGGAACTCGGAACGTCATTACCCTTTTGGCACCTGTTCATCAGGCGTTTTATGTTGTTCCTTAGTTATCCCTTAGATAACCCACCCATAACCCACCTATAACCCATATCATATATGAGGTGGGATATGGGTGGGTTACGGGTAGGATATGGAAAGGTGTAGGGAGGAAAAAGAAAAAGGACATGTCAAAGACGTTGCACAGTCGCACTTCCACTTCTGTCTGGGCGTGTTTACAAAAATGCGTGTTTCTCAAACCGCAATTACTATTTTTAAAAACAACATGCGTAACATCATGAAGGATATTGGTTTACATCATGACAATCTCGCTGTAAATTGCATACTGATTGATCCTTGAAACCCGATGCCGGTAATGTATCTCTGATTGAATGGTGAGATTGCAATAAGTACAATCCTTAAAACCGGAATAAATTGCGGCGACAATTATTGCTCTATGTCTGTAGTTTGACAGGATATGAATTTGAGTCTCCCTATGCTCCGAAAACACTGACCGTCAACCGAGGGACACAACGATTTCATTCATTCAACATTCTTAACACACCTATAACTAAAAGATCTATCTGTTTATTTCAAAAAGCGTTGATGAAATCTTAACTACATTATTAGCTTATTTATTACTTTATTGCGCATTAGACTTGCTTGCACATCACATCCGGTAGAAGAAAACAAAATATGCAAGTATCCGGTTGAACAATTATCAACCTATTGCGTTTAATAAATAAATGTTCATTCATTTATACAAAGACTATGCGGGTAAAAGACGAGGATAAAGTAAACAGGATCTACCTGGCAGCCATGAGGGTCATTAACCTGGAAGGATTTCAGGGCAGTTCCATGACACGGATAGCTTCGGAGGCCGACCTTTCGCCGGCTACCATTTATCTCTATTTCGAGAACAAGGATGATATGATTAAAAAGCTCTTCATTCATCTGAAATTAAAAATGGGGAATTCTTATTTCAGCACAGAAACAGACATGTCCCCCTCGAAAGGCACATTCCGGACTATCTGGCTCAACCATTACCAGTATATTATGGAGAACATGGAGGAATACAATTTTCTCGAAAACTTTTCAAACTGCCCGCTCATCGATCACATTGAGAAAGAATACAAACATGATTATTGCACTTCATTTGAATTGTTGTTCGAGCAATCCAAGGCGACAAAACTTATCCAGCCCTTGCACAACGACATCATTTACAGCCTGCTTTTTGCGCCGATCAGCCAAATGGTAAAAAAATCAAAGTCGCTGCGTACGATCCTATCCACAAATGAATTAATCCAGATTTTCGAAGCTTCCTGGAAGGCAGTGTGTAAATAATATAAATATTTCTCCTAAAATGAACAATCATTCATTTATGATTGTTTCATCAATAAAACAACATTATATATATTCCAAATAAAACAACCTATTATGACACTCATAGAAAAACTAAACTGGCGGTATGCCACCAAAAGAATGAACGGGGAAAAGGTTCCTCAGGAAAAAATAGACAGAATACTGGAAGCAATACGATTATCTCCAACATCAGCCGGACTGCAGCCTTTTAAGGTAATTGTAGTGGAAGACCCTGCATTACGCGAACGAATTTTCAACGAAGCGTGTCAACAACCCCAGATAAAAGAAGCATCACACATACTGGTTTTTGCAGCCAATAAAAAAATCAATGCTGAACAAGTGGATGATTACATGAACCTGATCGCTAAAACCCGGGAGATACCGGTTGAAAGTCTCGATGGTTTCAGGGCAAATTTTGATTTAATTATATCCGGTGATGCCGGGCAGAATTTCATATGGTCAGCCCGTCAGGCATATATTGCCTTTGGTGTAGGGATAGTTGCTGCTATGTATGAAGATGTTGATGCCACCCCTATGGAAGGTTTTAGTACCGAAGCATTGGATAAAATACTGGGGTTACCTGAACAAAACCTGGGTTCAACAACTATCCTGACGCTGGGTTATCGCGATGAAACAAACGATCATTTGGTACATGCAGCAAAAGTGCGGAAAAGCAAGAGTGTTTTGTTCGAATTTAAATAATCATAAACAATAAAAAAAAATGGAATTATTAGATGCATTCAAATGGCGGTATGCCACCAAAAAGTACGATTCTGCTAAAAAAGTAGAACAGGAATTAGTTAACAAAATTGTGGAAGCAACCCGCATAGCACCCACTTCTTCCGGGTTACAGCCTTTCGAGGTATTTGTAATAAGCAACCAGGAACTTAAAAACAAGATCGTTCCTATTGCATTCGGACAGGAAATTGTGGCCGATTGTTCGCACCTGTTGGTATTTGCAGCCTGGGACAACTATACGGCCGAGCGCATCGACCACATATATGCGTTGACTACTGCAGGCAGGGAACAACCAGTCGACCGTTACAAAGATTACACCGACCGACTGAAAAGCATGTACCTGGACAGGCCGGCTGAAGTGAATTTTGCCCATACTGCTCGTCAGGCTTATATCGCTTTTGCATTCGCCATTGCCGAAGCTGCAAGCCTGCATGTTGACACTACACCTATGGAAGGATTCTTAAATGAGGAACTTGACAAATTGCTCAACCTGAACGAAAAAGGATTAAAAAGTGTAACCATTTTGCCAATCGGATATCGTGACGAGGCAAACGATTGGTTGGTGAACCTGAAAAAAGTGAGGAATCCAAAAGAAAAGTTCATGACTGAGATTGCCTGATAACAAACAAATATAAAAAACTGAAAACAATAAACCTCAAAGCACATAAACTGCTTTGAGGTTTTTTTTATGTGTACCGTATCATCATTACGACCAACCTGTTGAACTTTTCGGTTGCCTTTTTGTTAGGAATACAATTCACTTAATTCATCGTAGATATTTAAAGAATTATTTGTTAATATACAAAGCATACATGTCAGTGTCCTGGCAATTATTAATTTTTATTATTTATTTAGTAATCATTTAAAACTTTCAAGCAATGGAAACCAGAAAAATAATTTACTGTTTAACAATACTGATTATGGCAACTTTAAGTACCGGTTTAGATGCAAAAACAACCGGTTCAAAAATCAAAGAGGAAAATATAACCTATCAGGTAGGGAATACAGTTTACAATGGATTTATTGCCTATGACGAAAATCTGAAAGGGAAACGTCCGGCTGTGCTGGTGGTGCACGAATGGTGGGGATTGAACGATTATCCCAAAATGAGAGCCAGACAACTGGCAGAACTCGGATATGTAGCCCTGGCTGTTGATCTTTTTGGAGAGGGTAAAACGGCAGCCAATCCGACAGAAGCACAGGCTTATACTGCTCCATTTTATAGCAATCCACAACTATCAAAGACATTGATTGATGCTGCTCTGGTTAAAATTAAAGAGTTGAATCAAACAGATCCTGCCCATATCTTTGCAATCGGATATTGTTTTGGAGGAGCTGTTGTCTTAAATGCTGCTAAACTTGGAGCTGATGTAAACGCCGTGGTTAGTTTTCATGGCGGATTAAAAGGTGTTCCTGCCGATAAAAATTTATTAAAAGCCAACATCCTGGTGTGTCAGGGCGGAAGTGATAAATTTGTACCACAATCGGACAGGGATCAGTTTAGACATCAACTGGATTCAATCGGTGCTACTTATTCTTTTATCACTTATCCCGGGGCTATGCATGCATTCAGCAATCCTGCATCAACTGAAACAGGGAAAAAATTCAACATGGCCATTGAATACAACAAATCGGCCGATGTCAATTCATGGAATGATATGAAAAAGTTTTTCAACACATTGCTAAAGAAATAAAACCAAAAGAATAATTGATTTTACAAACCAACCTGTAATAACTGAACGTATGACAAACGAAAACGGAACAAAAGAAAATCCCTGGAAGCTTAAAACACCCCCTCTGTCATCAGAATATCTGATGTACAAAGACACGAAGGATGGAAAAGAAATATTGATATGTCAGGTTGGATCAACAACTTTACACTATGACTACCGGTGCGTGGATGATCTTCATACCATGCTTAAAAACCATGGTGAGTGGATAGAACTGGGAAGTGCCGACGAACAGAAAGAAGCCAGGGAAGGTACAGTGGAAGCCTGGGGACGATCGGAGAAAAATCCTGCAGGCGGTTGGTATGGCTTAAAGAAAGGGCTTCGTGGACGGTTTGGCATGTATATCCCTCCTCTCATGGAGAAACTGGGACTTGCCGAACTGACGCATGATGCAAAAGGGAATAAAATGAAGGCTATTTAAGTGATGGTTCAAGCTCAATTCATAAAGCAAATTCTATATTTAACAGGGTATTATTAAACTTTGTGTATCTCACAAACTTTTTGTTTTAATGTGTGTTTGTCAACTTGATTCAGACGTAAAAAATCCGGTAAATAAAAAAATATCAGTTGTGTTTAAAATCAAGAGAGTTTAATATACCCTTTGTTTATCTAAAAAACTACTGCCTTGAATTGAAACAGGTCAGATTTAAAACGAATATGATGTATTTAGTTTGTACTCCTGAATAACCTGAGGGTGTAGTTATTTAATTAAATCTGAAATTTAATCTTAATTCGTACTAAAAATGGAAACAAAATCAATTAAGCAGACAGTAACATTTGATGCTCCTGCTCAAAAAGTATATGATCTGATTATGGACCAAAAGAAACACGCTGCATTTACAGGTTCAAAAGTCAGTATGAGTAAAAAAGTGAAAGGAAAATTCGATATTTTTGATGGGTATTGCCATGGATATAATATTGAATTGATCGAAGGAGAAAAAATTGTACAGGCATGGCATTTTCAGGAAGAAGGCTGGCCGGAAGACCATTATTCTATCTGCACTTTCCATTTTAAACAGGAAGGTAATAAAACTCAGCTCACCTTTACCCAGCATGGGATTCCGGAACATAAAGTGGAAGATCTGAAAAGCGGATGGAAGAAATTCTACTGGACACCAATGAAAGCATACCTGAAAACAGGTATCAGACAGGTTTCGCATATGGAAGTCACAGCCTGAGAGACAATAAATTATATTTTAGTTGTTTAGTGATTGTTCTATGATTGGCAGAGACAGGTATTACCTGCCTTTGCTTTTTTTTCAGGAGAATATATTTTGTAAACTAAAATAGTTTCTGTACTTTTGTGGCGTAATAAATGTGGAGAGATTTGGACTGCTTGCAACCACAGAAAAAAATGCTAAATCGCAACCACTTTTCTGTCCCGTACCAAAGTCCACTAAACATCCCTTTCACGTATTTACATCAACTTGTAAAGTATAAATTCATGTAAATTAATTTTACATTGACAGATTCAATTTGTGCTTCTGAGGCAGTTGAAGACTGGAAATTGTAAAATTGTAAATTAATCAATTATGGGATATTTATTTTCATCCGAATCGGTATCGGAAGGTCATCCAGACAAAGTAGCCGATCAAATCTCTGACGCCTTATTGGACAACTTTTTGGCTCAGGATGCAAACTCAAAAGTTGCATGTGAAACATTGGTAACAACCGGCCAGGTAGTATTGGCAGGTGAAGTAAAAACGTCAGCATATGTCGATGTTCAGTCGGTGGCTCGCGAAGTAATAAACGAAATAGGCTATACCAAAGGCGAATACATGTTTAGTGGAGATGCCTGTGGTATTTTCTCATCCATTCACGAGCAATCGGCCGATATCAACCAGGGTGTTGAACGTGCGGAGCCAATGGAACAAGGTGCCGGCGACCAGGGAATGATGTTTGGTTACGCCTGTAACGAAACCAAAAACCTGATGCCTATCGCACTTGATTTATCGCATGCCCTGGTACAGGAACTTGCTGCAATCCGCAAGGAAGGCAAAGAAATGTTGTATCTGCGTCCAGACTCAAAATCGCAGGTTACCATTGAATACGATGACAACAACCAGCCGGTGAAAGTTCATACCATCGTTGTTTCTACACAACATGACGACATGGTGCATCCGGCTCATAATGCCAAACCAACAGCTAAAAACGACGAGGAAATGCTGGCTATCATTCGTAAGGATGTAAAAGATATCCTGATTCCACGAGTTAAAGCTTTGGATGAACAATTCGCACAACTCATCAAAGATGATTACGTGTTGCACGTAAATCCAACAGGTAAGTTCGTAATCGGAGGACCTCACGGTGATACAGGATTAACCGGTCGTAAGATTATTGTCGATACGTATGGTGGAAAAGGTGCTCACGGCGGTGGAGCATTTTCAGGTAAAGATCCTTCGAAAGTAGACCGTTCGGCAGCATATGCCGCACGCCATATTGCTAAAAACATTGTGGCAGCAGGCCTTGCCAACGAAGTACTGGTACAGGTGGCTTATGCCATTGGTGTTGCTAAACCAATGAACTTGTATGTAAATACGTACGGAACAGCCCAAACAAAACTCAGTGATGGTGAAATAGCCATCAAGATTGAAAAACTGTTTGATATGCGTCCGAAAGCCATTGAGGAACAGTTGAAATTACGGAACCCGATCTATAAAGAAACTGCTTCTTATGGTCATATGGGACGTACTCCTGAGATCAAAACAAAAAGTTTCAAAGATGGTAACGGAAAAGATTTCACACAGACTGTTGAACTGTTTACCTGGGAAAAAACAGATAAAGTAGCAGACATTAAAGCTGAATTTGGATTATAAGAACTAAGGTTCAAAAACAGAAGCATTGATTAAAGAAAGTCCGGTTTACAATGTAAACCGGACTTTCTTTTGTATCAATACAACTTTATGGATAGTTGATTCGTTTTAATTTATTATGCAACCATGATAAATCAACATCCGGTAATACTTTTCGATGGCATTTGTAATTTATGTTCAGGATGGGTTCAGTTTCTTATCCGGAAAGATACTAACATGAAGTTCAGATTTGCGCCCATACAGTCAAAAAGTGGTCAAAAACAATTACACACTGCCGGTCTGGACAGTAACAATATGGAAACAGTGATCTATTTAAAAGGAAATGAATGCTTTAGGGAATCATCTGCCGTATTGGAAATTCTGAAAGATTTAGGAGGAATATGGTCAATTGCATACGCATTAAAATTAATCCCCGGTACTTTACGCAATGGTTTTTATCGATTTATTGCAAAAAAACGATACCGCTTTTTTGGTAAACGGGCCTCTTGTTTTATACCAACACCCGAAAATCAAAAAAGATTCTTAACCTAGGTCAACTGAGATGTGAAATTCCATCTTTTTAGAGTAACTTTGCAAAAAATTCAGGATTATACTATGTGGAATAAAATAGCGATTCAACTTCTTATCATTTGGAGATTTATAACGCGTTTAATGAAAAAGATACAGGTTAAGCAGCTTCCGGTTGCCTGGGAGAAAATGAAAGTTTGGTTTAAAAAATTTATTACCTGGCGAAAAACACGGTTTGTACGCTACCGTCAATTACCATGGTACCGGAAATTAGCAAATTCCGTTATTACTTTTATCGTTCTATTCCTACTCTACCTCTTTATTGTTGATATAAATTTCCTGTGGCTATTCGGCAAATCGCCGGGACTGAGCAGTATCAGCAATCCAAACCAAAGCTCTGCTTCAATAATTTATACCGCCGATGGAAAAGTGTTAGGTAAATACTTCCGTGAGAACAGGACACCCGTCATGTATACTGAGATTTCACCAATTCTAATAAAGACCTTGATTTCAACGGAAGACGTTCGTTTTTATCAACATTTTGGAATTGACTTTGAAGGTGTGTTTGCTGCTATAAAAGACATGATGAAAGGCAAAAGCCGTGGTGCAAGTACCATCACCCAGCAGTTGGTAAAGAATATGTATAAGACCCGTAATCAGTACTCTACCGGATTATTTGGATATATACCGGGAGTAAAACTGATCATAAGCAAAACAAAAGAATGGACTACTGCCGTTAAAATTGAAATGTTTTACAGCAAAAAAGACATTCTTACTATGTATTTCAATACGGTGGATTTCGGGAGCAATGCCTTTGGAATTCATACTGCTGCTAAAACATTTTTCAATACAACACCGGCAAAACTAAATTTCGAACAATCCGCCACCTTGGTTGGACTTCTGAAAGCCACAACTTCCTATAGTCCGATAGCACACCCCGTGCGATCGATGGAACGCAGGAATGTGGTATTGGAGAATCTGGTTAAACAGAAAGTTATAAGCCAGCGTGAATGCGATTCATTGAAATTAATTCCAATCCGCCTAAACTTCAGTGTTGAGCAAAACTATGATGGTGACGCACTACATTTCCGTGCATACCTTGAAAAATACCTGCAGGCCTGGGAAGATGAAAACGGATATGATATATATTCGGATGGGTTAAAAATCTATGTAACTATCGACTCACGCATGCAGAAATATGCCGAAGAAGCCCTGAATAAACAGATGCATAGTTTACAAAGGAAATTTGACGATCACTGGCGTGGACAGAATCCATGGCAGGATGAAAACCACAAGGATATCGTCAATTTTGTGGAAGATATTGCCCATAAAACGAAAGCCTATGCTTCGTTATCCCTAAAATACAAAAACCATCCGGATTCAATTACTTATTTTTTAAATAAACCGCATAAGACCAAGGTATTTGACTATGAAAAGGGAGAAAAAGAGCTCAGTTTGAGCATTATGGATTCCATTAAGTACATGAACCGTTTTCTGCACAGTAGCTTTGTGGCTATGGAACCTGAGAGTGGGAATGTGAAAGCCTGGGTGGGTGATATCGACTTTAAGTTCTGGCAATACGATAAGGTTGCACAATCAAAACGTCAGCCGGGTTCTACCTTTAAACTTTTTGATTATACTGCTGCCATGTTGCACGGCATGTCTCCATGCGACATGATGACCGACAAGCCTGTTACGTGGAAATATAAAGAAGGCGGAAATGACAAAGCCTGGAGTCCGCGAAATGCAAACGGATATTGCCTGGGTTACCCTGTTTCATTAAAAAATGCATTTGCACAATCTATTAACACCATTGCCGTGCAGGTTGCACAAATAGTAGGGATACCTGAAATTATCAAATGCGCCCACCTCTTAGGCATTCAGACTCCACTGGAAGACAAACCTTCTACGTGTTTAGGATCATCGGATGTATCGTTGCTTGAGCTGGTAAACTCGTATGGCACGGTAGTAAATGAAGGCAATTACCACGAACCTATTATGGTGACACGCATCGAAGATAAGGATGGTACTGTTATTTACGAGAAAAAAACCGTTCAAAAAAGAGTTATACCTTACGAAGATGCCTGGTTAATGACCGTATTGCTCAGGGGTGGTATGACAGAACCGGGTGGAACTTCAAAGGCACTCTGGAGTTGGGATTTATTCCATTACAACACTGATTTTGGTGGTAAAACAGGTACTTCTTCCAATCACTCTGATGCGTGGTTTATCGGAGTAACTCCAAAATTAATAGGAGGTGCATGGGTTGGTGGCGAACAACGAAGTGTCCATTTCCGCACAGGAGAATTAGGACAGGGTAGTCGCACAGCATTACCTATCTTCGGTATGTTTATGGAGAAAGTTCTGAAAGATGAAAGCCTGAAACAATATCGTGGCAAGTTCCCTACGAAGCCAAAAGAAGACATTTCACGCAATTATTCGTGTGTTACTCATTTAAGGGTTGACTCAACAGCGAACGACTCAGCAGCTCTTGATGAATCCGATTCACCGGAAGGTATCCAGTTACCTGATGATGCTAATACAAACGAATAGGACAACTTAGTTTATAAAACAAAACCGGCTGAACTTCTTTCATGAAGTTCAGCCGGTTTTGTTTTATATCGGTATCTTTTTAGAGAATCAGCATGGCATCACCATATACTCCGAATTTGTAACCTTCCTTAATTGCCAGTTCATAGGCTTTCATGATTAAATCATAATCACCGAAAGCGGCAGTAAGCATGATCAAAGTTGAGTAAGGCAAATGGAAATTTGTAATCAATGAATTTGCCACAGTAAATTCATACGGTGGGAAAATAAATTTATTCGTCCAGCCTTCATAGGCCTTAATTTTACCTTCGGTGCCTACAACCGTTTCCAGTGCACGCATAACCGTTACGCCTACCGCACAGATATTTTTGTTCTCATCATGTGCCTGATTAACCTTAGCGGCAGTCTCAGGAGTTACCACCATTTGTTCAGAGTCCATTTTATGCTTGGTAAGATCTTCCACATCTATTTCGCGGAAATTACCAAGGCTCATATGTGAGGTAATAAATGTTTTCTCAATTCCTTTTATCTCCATGCGTTTCATCAGCTCACGACTAAAGTGCATTCCGGCAGCAGGAGCTGATACAGCGCCTTCATTCTTTGCAAATATAGTCTGAAAACGTTCAGCATCTTCCGGCTCTACTTCACGGGTTATATTGCGGGGAAGCGGAGTTTCTCCCAGGGCGTATAATCCTTTTTTGAATTCTTCGTGTGTCCCATCAAAGAGAAAACGCAGTGTACGCCCACGTGATGTGGTATTATCGATCACTTCAGCAACAATGGAATCATCTTCGCCAAAGTATAATTTATTTCCAATACGTATTTTACGTGCAGGTTCAACCAATACGTCCCAAAGACGCATTTCATGATTCAATTCACGCAACAGAAAGACTTCAATTTGTGCACCTGTTTTTTCTTTATTCCCAAACAACCGGGCCGGAAAAACCTTTGTGTCGTTAAAAACGAACAAATCGCTTTCGTTGAAATATTCAAGTACATCTTTAAAAGTTTTATGTTCGATTTCACCTGTCTTGCGATGCACAACCATTAAACGGGATTCGTCGCGATGTTTAGACGGATATTGGGCAATAAGCTCATCCGGCAACTTGAATTTAAACTTAGATAACTTCATATTTTATTGTTTAATTGTTTCTTTTTATAATTTAATATCGGCAACTAATGGATATTGTCCGTTAGCTTCCAGTGTCAACTGCTGATTGTGCAGGATATCCGCTTCAACATGCAGAACCAGATCATCAATCTGCCAGCAATCTTTGAGCAGGACTTCCCCAATCCTTGTCCGTTCCAGGGCAATCAAATGCGCACCACTCCCTAATGCCAATCCGATATCTCTTGCCAGCGCACGAATATAAGTTCCTTTGCTGCAAACAACACGGATTTTCAGTACAGGGAGTGTAAAATTCAATACCTCAATGTCATCTATAACCAACAACTTGGATTTTAGTTCAATATCCTCACCATTACGTGCATAATCATACGCCCGCTTGCCATCTACTTTTACAGCAGAATAAGCCGGTGGTACCTGCTGTATTTCGCCAAGAAACTGTGGAATCACTTTGTCCACCATTTCCCGTGTAATATGTTCAGTGGGATATGTTCCATCAATGGGTAATTCCAAATCGAACGATGGGGTTGTTGCACCTAACTCAAGTGAAGCGATATACTCTTTAGTCTGATATTGAAAAGTCTCGATTAGTTTTGTCGATTTTCCGGTACACAATATCATTACACCAGTAGCCAACGGATCGAGCGTACCTGCATGACCCACTTTCAGCTTTTTAATATTCAGCGTTCTCTGTAGTTTCCAGCGCAGTTTATTAACCAGATTAAACGAAGTCCAGTTTAATGGTTTCGCTACATACAGTACTTCTCCCTTTACAAAATCCATTTTTTAATTTATTCACCCTTCTTTCGTTTAAGAGTACGGGAGTGGTTAGGTTTATTACAGGATGCTTAAATCAACACCCAAAAACAGGAGAATCAATATAGCCACCCCGACAACAATTCTATAATACCCAAAGGCTTTAAATCCATATTTGGTAAGGAATGAAATAAAGAATTTTATAGCAGCCATAGCAACTACAAATGCGACCAGATTACCAATCAATAATGTCACCAGATTTTCAGACAACATAGATTTTCCTGCAGGATCCATAAAAAGCTTCAGCAATTTATAGCCCGATGCAGCTGCCATAGTTGGAACTGCCAGAAAGAATGAAAACTCAGCAGCATTTTTGCGGGTTAGTTTTGTGCTCATTCCTCCCACAATGGTTGCCATCGAACGTGATACACCCGGAATCATAGCAATGCACTGGTAAAAACCAATTTTAAGCGACCGTTTCCAATCCATTGTCTGGTCTTCATTCGTTCTTTTGAACCATTTATCCACAAACAACATCAACACACCACCCAAAACCAGCATAACAGCTACAACAGTTACATTTTCAAGCAACATATCTATTTTTTCACTGAACAGAAATCCCAATACCAATGCAGGAATAACTGCAATTATCAGTTTCCAGTAGAAATCGAGAGTTTGGAAAAAGCGCTTCCAGTAAAGCACTACCACTGACAGTATTGCTCCAAACTGGATATTAACTGTAAATGCTTTTACAAATTCAGTGCTTTCTATAGCTAATATTTTCTGAGCAATAATCATATGACCGGTAGAAGACACCGGTAAAAATTCAGTTATTCCTTCAACAATACCCAGAATAATAGTTTGAAAAATAGTCATTCTTACTTATTTTTGGGTTTATATAAAATAGCAAAAATAATAGAAATAAATCCGAATAAGGAAATCATTGGACCAATCGTTATACGGCGGAAACTGTAAATGTCCGGATTAAACTCCTTAATGGTAGTTGATCCTGTCATTAGAATAAAACCCAAAACGATAATAGCAAAGCCTACAGCAATCAAAATGATATTGATTTTTCCTAAAGTGAATTGTTTGTTATTTTCCATTTTTATAAATTATTGAATATGTTGTTAATATATTGATTGAGCCGATCAGAAAAATATTCTTTCTTTTAAATAAAATACATATCATTGATATTCATCCGCAAATACCGGCCTACTGAGAAATAAGAAGATACGGCAGTAAGCGATACACCTAACACAATTACCAATCCACTAACAATAGCAGCGGTTAATGGTTGAATGATTGATCCGGGCATTTCAAATTCATAGTGTACAAAATAAACCACTCCCGAAAGCAAAACAATGGAAATAAAGGACGCAACTAGCCCGTTCATCATACTGCTGCCAATATAAGGACGGCGAATAAACCAGGGTGTTGCTCCTACCAGTTTCATGGTATTGATCAGGAAACGGTCGGAATACAACGATAAACGGATGGTTATATTGATAAGTGCAATCGAAACAAAAAGCAGTATAACAGCCAAAGCCAACAGTATTAAGCTGACTTTTCGCACATTATCATTCACCAGACTCACCATGTCTTTTTGATAAACAACCCGGCTGATATGTTCGAACGCTTTTAATTTTGATTGTATAATTTCTACACTTTCGTTATTGGCATATTGGGCATGCAGTTTTACTTCAATAGAAGCTTTTAGCGGATTGTATCCCAGGAAATCCTTGGGATTATCTCCTAAATTGGCAATATGGTCTTTTAATGCATCTTCTTTCGAAATATATTCCACCGTTTTAGCATAGGGTGATGACTTCAGATAAGCTTCTATTCGTGAAGCATCAGTTCTTCCTGATGCATCATCGAGGATAATCGACAAATTGATATTCTCTTTTACATACGTACTCATATCGTGAGCAACAAACAGGAGCAACAATACTAATCCCACCAGAAACAACACCATCGACATACTAATGGTAGAGGTTAAATGGAACTTTAAAAAAATTGGTTTACTTACTTTTGATTTTTCTTTTGACATCTTATAGAAATTTTCTTTTTCAATTTTAAGCGTTCAATTCAATTTTTCGTGTGGTCTTCCATTTCCAGAATATGTACCCGGCAATACTCAATATCAACAATAAGGAAGAAATCAATGCTATGGTATTACCCATGCTGTATGATGTCGGTTCAAACTTGTATTCTATATCATAATTCCCGGCTTTAAGGGGCATGGCACGTAATAAATAATTAGCGCGTACATAAGGTACTTTAGTCCCGTTAATATATGCATTCCACCCTTTAGCGTAATATATTTCAGAGAATACAGCCACCTGAGCGGTCTTTGAGCTAACGTGATATACCAACTCATTCGGCGAGTATTTCACCAATGCAATCCGTGCAGTAGTATCCGGTTCAAGTTTCGAAGGCAATTCTGAAGCAAATGATTTATCAACCACCATTTCTTTCTTCGTATTGATTTCACCTACCAGACGCATTTCATCGTTCGCGTTATCGGCTATGCGGATATTGTTTACAAACCACGCGTTGCCGTTAGCATGTGGGTTAATTATAGGAGCTGCCTCTTTATTGTATATCAGGTATTTCATGTTTAACATGTTCAATACCCCCAGAGAGTCCATGGTATTATTAATAATTGTCGGTGAAGTTGCGCGTCCGAAGGTAGCAAACATCTTTCCTATCTCTTTTTCAATATGCATGTCAATCATCTCCTGGTAACGGCGAAGCTTAGCAGCATGATACCCCCCGATATTCTTGTGGAAATACGATGGTGATGCATCGTTGAAGATATTCACCGTACCATCAAGCACCCTGAAATATGATTTGTCCTGCAGTATGAAGTTGTCTGCTTTAGATGGTGTAATAAATGTTTCTAATCGGCGTGGACGTTGAAAGCTGGTATCATTCAAATAGCGTTTTGCTACAGGAACTAAATCAAACAAGATTAAAATGCCAAACAGAACATAAGTAACCTTTATTTTCAAATAATCCTTTAGATACAACCAAATCACACCGGCAGACAACAAGACAAACATCAGTGACCTGAAAGCATCTGCCCGCAATAAGGCAGCTCTGTCCAATGGAAGTGTTTCTCTTAGAAAAGCATTATTCCCGGTATACTGGGCATCAGATGGAGATATAAAATCGCCCGAAAGAGAAGGTATCAGTGCAAAGATTAACGCTATTCCACCAACTATCGCAGCACTGATCAGTACCGGACGAATCAGCTTCTGTTTATTTGCTTTTTCGTTAAAGACTTCCTTTAGTGCCAGAATAGCCATTAAGGTCATGCCGAATCCGGTTGCCACTAAGGTCATTGAAACGGTACGGAATTTATTGTACATGGGCACATAGTCAATAAAGATATTGGTCAGCCACATGAAATTCTTTCCCCATGCCAGCATTACGGTCAACACGATCATTGGGAGCAACCACCATTTCGTGCGTTTATCCAACAGAAACAATCCAAGCACAAACAGGAAGCAAATAACAGCTCCGATATATACCGGACCCGAAGTAAACGGCTGAGAACCCCAATAAAGCGGAAATTGGTTATCTTTCAATATCTTTTCCACATCAGGAGCACCGAGGCTGGTAAGCTTTTTGCCTGTTTCACTGTCGATAGAAAGTGTTCCGCCACTGCCTCCCCCTTTAAAGTTAGGGATCAACAGGGTCATCGTCTCATCGACACCATAGCTCCATTGCGTAATATAATCCTTATTCAGCCCATGTTGTGAATTCTGGGTGTCTACGGTCAGCCCGTTTGAATCTCCACGCATGGTAGCTTTGCTATAATCGTACGTAGTCATCAGGGAAGTTGCATTCATACCTACTGCTACCAATGCAGCAGCAACCAACATACCGCTTGTTTTCAGGAAGGCAGCAATCTCTTTATCCTTGATGCTGTAAATAAATTCAACAACAGCCAGGAAAAACAATATGATAACAGTGTAATAGAGTATCTGCACATGGTTAGCACGTATAGCCAGACTCAGGAAAAAGGCAGTGAGCAGGCTTCCCAGCAATCGCTTTCGCCTGAACGCCATAAACACACTCCCTATAAGAGGAGCCATATAGGCAATGGTGATGGCCTTTGAGTTGTGCCCGGCCAGTATGATAATGAAGTTATACGAAGCAAATGAGAATGCAATGGCGCCTATTATTGCCAGCCATGGGTTTACCCGGAAAGCAAGCAACAGGATATAAAACCCTATCAGGTAGAGCATCAGGAAAAATACTGTATTCGGGAAAATACGAATTACATCATCCACATACTTGATCAAGTTATAGGGCTGTGACATGGCGATCTGAAACGTGGGCATTCCGCCAAACATGGAGTTGGTCCACAAGGCAACATCGCTGTGTGTGGCATTGTAATCCACGGTTTCTTTGGCCATACTCATCCAACTCTCGGTATCATGACCGATCAGTTGTTTTCCTTCCAATACCGGAGAGAAATACACAAACGATATAACGATAAATAACAGGAAAGCAGCAAAGTGCGGTGCAAATTTGGTAAGAAATGTTTTATTCATATGGGTACGCTTGGTTGCAGAAAGCAGTTTTCGGGAAAAATCATACAAAAGTACTACCTTTTTTCACAATTGCTATCCTTATAGCGGTTAAAAATTGTTGATTTGTGAATTTACGTAAGACTATTGATTTTTATTGACCTAATGAGACTATCCGATGTAATAAAACCGATTAAACATCCTGATAGATATTCAACCGGCTATTTTATAAGCAGTACCCTTTTTTATACTGAAATTTTATATACCCCCTTCAAATAAGTAAATGTATCTAATTAATCCTGGATAATAAATCTCTATTCCATTCTTTGCTTAATTTCTTTTGTCCTTAAGTAATCGTCGAGAGTTAATTATGCATTTGTTAATCTATAAAATCTTACAATTCAGCGTTCTGGCAATTATTAATTATTAATTATTAATCACTTAGTGTGTTTAGGCACATAATGAAGAACAACAATTCCGCAGTCAAAAGCGGACGATTCTTCAAGCTTAAAATGCTGTATGTTTTCAATTCCGTTGAAAATGGTCATTCCACTCCCAATTACAACCGGATTGATAAATAAATGATACTCGTCGATTAGTCCCTCTTTGAACAGGGCCGATACAAACGTCGCTCCACCATACACAATGATATCTTTTCCTGTCTGTTGTTTTAGTTTTATAATTTCATCCACCAGTTCACCTTTTGCAAGGACAGTATTGTCCCATTCTGACATATTAAGCGTCCCGGTAAAAACAACCTTTGGGGTATTATTCATTTTATCAACACCCGACGCTTCTTCTGCTTCCGGTTTCGAAGCCCAGTAAGGGATAAACCCTTGTGCCAGTTTCCGTCCAAGAACAATGCAGTCCACAGGTTCTGAAAGTTCCCTGACATAGTTATTCAGTCTATCATCCCAGTTAAAGGTCATCCAGTCCATTTCACCATTTGGTCCCGCAACATATCCATCAAGAGTCATTTGTACCTGAAGTTTTAATTTTCTCATTGGGGTATCAATTTAAAAATTCTTTAATGTTGTTTATTTCCCACACTGCCCAAGATTACTACACTGCACTTGCTAAATAGTTCTCAGTTTTCGTATTAGTAATCAGATATTCAGTAAGGTTTATGAATTCAATGGAGTTATGATTCGAACAATTAATTTGTAAAAATGTTAGTCGTATTCTATATATTTAAAACAAAATTGTTTTATACAGACTAAGAGTTTAAACAATTCAAAAGCCGGCCAGACAGGTTGAAGTGTGTCTAGCCGGCTTTAAACTTTATATAGCTATCAGGATAAACAACATATCCATGAGTAGTGGTATTAATTAGCCTGTTCTTATAAATGAGTATTTAAAAAGGACAGTATCTTATTCCTGATATCTTCCGATCCAAATAATTCTCCGCCATGTGAGGCACCATGCACAATAACAAATTCACTTTCAACATGTGCAAGCTTTAAGTATGAGTCAAGTAATTTCGATAGCATTATCGGTACCGTATGATCCTGGTCACCATGAAATATCAGAAAAGGCGGGTCTGCTTTGTCGATATAAGTAGTAGGGCTTGCAAATTTTGCCAGATCAGGCCTGTCTACCGGCTTGGCACCAAGTAAGGCTGTCGAGGTAGATTTCTGATCCCCTTCATCATCCAACTTCATACTTCCGATACGGGCAATAAAATCTGAAGGACCATAAAAGTCAATGGCAGCCTTTATTTTAAAAAGCGGCCTTTCATGGTTGTAATAAAATGCTTCTATGTTATTGTTATTTGAAGTAGCCATCAACGAAGCCAGATGTCCGCCGGCTGAAAATCCAATCACTGCAAACCGGTCATTGTCAATTTGGTATCTCCCGGAGTTTTCATAGAGGTAATTGGCTGCCTGATTGCAATCCTGTATCTGAGACGGGAAAATTGCTGTCGAAGTATACCGGTAATCAATAGAGGCAACCGCAATTCCCTTCTCAAGAATCGCTTTTACGGCAGACTTCATATTTTTCATCTCGCCGTATCTGTTTCCACCTCTCCATCCACCGCCGTGTATCAAGACTAGCAATGGAAATTTCTTGCCGGCATACGGTGGAATGTATAAATCAAGGGTATGTTGCTTCAGAGTATCTGCTGCATAAGCAATATTGGAATGAATAACTGTTCCTTCTGGGAGTGCATTTTTGACAAATAAAGGGATTTGTGCCTTGAGAGCATTTCCACAGATAATGAATATTCCTAAAACTAATATCGCTTTTTTCATATTTTGATTTTTTTGGTATATTTCTATTCCCTGAACGACCGGTACCAGTTATTGTTATTTAAATTTTGTTCTCTTGTATTCTTTGTATTTACAAACTATTAATGGGTCGTATCCATTCCAAAAGTACGAACTCTCTTTAACTTCTCCAACATTTAATAGAATTATTTAAAATAAAGGCAATGAAACAATCCTGTATCGCCCTCAATGTTAAAGGTATGTGAGATTCTAAAATTAACCATGATACATGCATCGAATCAGCGGAAACACAGTTACCTTTGCAAAATATGTCAAAAAGGAAAATGAATGAAGAGTAGTAAAGAGCAAAAAGGAGTATTAAATACAAGTGAGATAGAGAATTGCATTTCAGTTTTAGAACATTTACTTGAAAACGGTGATCAACTTATTCATTTGCCGGAAGAGCAGCGGATCAAGCTTATGATGATTGCCGGACAAATAACCCGTCCTGACAGGGCTGAAATAAAAAAGAGGAATAAAGGAGTTAAACTGGCTAAAAGACAAGAGCTCACAGAAATTAATCGTAAGACTCGTGCTGCATCCAGTATCCGTAGTGCACGTACTGCCAGTATATTTGAAGCACCCACTCAAATTTCCTTACCTGAATCATCTGCCACCCAGGAGAAACATTTTCTTACTTCCGAACGCAATTGCTATGTCTGCAAAAAAAAATATACTGAGATCCATCATTTCTATGACTCTATGTGTACCGAATGTGGTGACCTGAATTATGCAAAACGTTTTCAGACATGTGATATGACAGGGCAGGTTGCACTAATAACAGGGTCAAGGCTTAAAATCGGTTACCATGCCACGTTGATGATGTTGCGCTCAGGTGCGACTGTTATTGCTACTACCCGATTCCCTGCTGATTCTGCCATTCGGTTTGCCAAAGAAAAGGACTTTTCTGTATGGAGTCAACGGTTGCATATTTACGGGCTTGATCTGAGGCATATTCCCAGCGTGGAACTATTTGCAAGCTATGTGGAGAACAAGTATGAACGACTGGATATCCTGATAAATAATGCTGCGCAAACGGTCAGAAGACC
>Ga0302272_1000343_pt1 | contig 21309 bp, 14 predicted proteins | sample III_Bog_N1_2_FD_198772 | JGI IMG/M metagenome (GOLD analysis project Ga0302272, IMG submission 198772) | Peat permafrost microbial communities from Stordalen Mire near Abisko, Sweden - III_Bog_N1_2 | ecosystem: Environmental > Terrestrial > Soil > Wetlands > Peat | place: Sweden: Abisko...
TGGAAATCTGACTATAGGCCGTGGGAGTGTTGTCGCCGCAAATAGCGTTGTGCTCGAAGATGTTCCGCCTTTTAGCGTAGTCGCGGGAACGCCTGCACGCATTGTTCGCATGTACAATCCGATCACGACCAACTGGGATAAAATGCATTCGCCCGAACAGGTGGAACGGATGCTTGATCTTCGCAAGGAATATCCTTGCCCAACACGCGCAGAGCTTCATGCAAAGCTTACGGAGCATTGCACCATGCCGCAGGTTCCTTCCATTGTCGCAGGGAATTGTGTACACCTAGACGATCGAATCGCCTCGCAGCAAAGCTCGCGCACAACACTCGAAATTAATCATCAACACGAGGCTTCTATGCCAATCTCAAATATGCCATTCATTCTTGAATTGCTGAAGCAAGGACAATTCGAACGCGCTTATAAAGAGTGCGAGCAAAGTTTGCTTACACAACCAAACGATGCTATGATTCGCTTTGCGAAGGTGCTTAGCCTTGATGGACTTGGACGCCAAGAAGAAGCTGTTGCTTTTGCCAAGAAATTTTTAGCGGAAGATCCAAGCAATGCGCAAATTCGCGACTACTTAGCATCCGTTGCAGAAGAAGCCATGAGAAGCAGTAATGTGGCTAGCAACATCAGCGTTACTGCGAACGTAAATACAAGCGGCAATAACGGTGCTGTGGCATCGATCCGCAATAATTTTTATGGATCCGTTTTGCTGAATCCAACGACACTTGCAAACATTGCCGCAAGCATTGAAACGTGGGATCGAATTATCGGATTCCATAATCTGCTAGCCACCGATGAATACGTTGCGTATTTGGATGTGTGGTATAAAGAATGCCTGAGCCGCTTTGGAAAGCACTGGTTCTATCTCGATATTGTGAACGTGTTGTTTGCCGCTTCGAAAACCCTTGCACCACGCAATTACCTTGAGATTGGAGTGCGGCGCGGGCGCTCTGTTTGTACGGTTGCGCGTGGAAATCCGAGCGTGAATATTTTCGCATTCGACATGTGGCAAGTGAATTATGCGGGCATGGAAAATCCTGGCCCAGACTTTGTTTCTGCTGAGCTTAAGAAGCATGGGCATACAGGTCGCTTGTCTTTTGTGAACGGCAACAGCCACGAAACACTGCCGCAATTTTTCAGACAAAATCCTGGCCTCGAACTCGATATGATCACAGTGGATGGAGACCATTCAGAACAAGGGGCGTTGCAAGATTTGGAAGACGTGATTCCACATTTAGCCATTGGTGGAGTGCTTGTGTTCGATGATATTGCACACCCTGCGCATCCCTTCTTGCTCAAGGTTTGGAAGACTGCAATTGGGCGTCATCCAGAACTCTCGAGCTTTGAATTTGTGGAATCTGGCTATGGTGTTGCCTTTGCAATTCGCAATCGATAAGGTACTGCAATGAAGGTATTAGTTACCGGTGCCGGTGGATTTTTAGGATCGCATATTTGCCAATACTTTGCTCGCCGTGGGGATAGTGTTTGGGCTGTAGGCCGCTTCCTTTCTGCATCTGCTTTCAAAATGTCTTGCCCTGGAATTCAAGAGGTGGTAGAACTCGACTTGCCTTCGGCGCAGACCTCGTTGATCTTATCGCTGGTAAAGCCAGATCTGCTGGTTCATTGCGCGAGTAGCGCTTCCGTGGCTTTGTCGATGCAAGATCCACAGTCGGATTTGCGGCAGTCCATTGGGATTTATGGTGAGATCCTGGATGCGGTTCGTTTAAAGTCTCCGCAAACAACGGTCGCACTGCTTTCTAGTGCCTCCGTGTATGGTCAACCAAAGATTTTGCCCACGCCAGAATCCGCAGCACAGGCGCCGGTTTCGCCCTATGGTTTTCATAAGTGGATGTGCGAACTTCTTTCCGAAGAATACCGAAAACTCTTTGGATTAAAGACAATTAATGTCCGTATATTCTCTGCCTTTGGTGAGCGCCTTTGCAAGCAAGTGGTCTATGATATTTTGACGAAGATTCATGCGCCAGGGGAAGGTGCGGTGGAACTCTTTGGAACAGGTGAAGAGACGCGTGATTTTATTCATGCACAAGATGTTGCACAAGCTTTGAACTGCATTTTCCAAGCGGGTGAAACGGGTACATTCAATGTGGCCACAGGGAATCCGGTACGCATTGCAGAGATCGCGCAGGCCTTGGTAAAACGAAGCAAAAATGCTCGCCCCATTCGATTCATGGGAACGTCTCGTCCAGGTGATCCTGATTTTTGGCATGCCGATATTTCGAAACTCAAAGCCCTTGGGTTTGCGCCCACGGTGAGTTTAGAGGAAGGCTTAGATCGCGTGGTGAATTGGTTTGAAAAAGCATTGGTTTAAAAAAGTTATGAAAGGCGCTTAGCATGGCACTGTCTCTACGTATTGGCATTCCTATGATTGGCGGTGCACATTGGCACGGCGGAACTTTGTATGCAATCAACCTTGCGAAAGCTCTTCTTTGTCAAGAGGCACCAAGGCCAAAAATTATTGCCGTGATTTTTCCAGAGCAAGCTCCACAGATTCCCGAGAATCGCGAGTTCTTTGGGTATTGTGATGAGATTGCTTTACTCGGTGACTTTTCCAAATTCCAGATTCAATTTCCGCCGCAATATAAAGTGCAAAGCTTCGCAAGCCTTGGGAATGCTAGGTCTGCGATCGATTTCATTTATCCGACGATTACGGATTTTCAAAATGAATTGCCCAACGCATCGTGGATTCCTGATTTCCAACATCATCATTTACCCGAATTTTTTGCAACACAAGAATTGCAGGCTCGTTCGCAATCCTTTGCGCGCGTAGCTCAGAATGCGCGTTTACTGGTGCTCAGTAGCGAAGATGCTCGCAATGATTTTACTCGCTTCTATCCCGATGCGAAAGCGCGCACTGCGGTGTTGCATTTCCATTCCTACCTTGAAGTGCCCGCAGGGGATCCTTGGAAAGAGCTAGAGCCGCTTGGGATCACGGGCAAGTTCCTGTTGTGCTGCAACCAATTTTGGACGCATAAAGATCACATTACTCTATTTAAAGCTCTAGGGATTTTGTGCAAACAGGGTCAAGAAATTTCCTTGGTTTGCACCGGTGCAGCGCAAGATTATCGCAATCAAAATCACTACAACGACTTGTTACGCTTACTGCACGAACAAGGCCTGCAAGATCATGTGAAGCTACTTGGCTTTATTCCAAGACCGCAACAGATTGCTTTGATCCGTTGCTGTGCAGCCATGGTACAGCCCTCGCTATTTGAAGGGTGGAGCACGGTGCTTGAAGATGCGCGCTGCCTTGGTGTGCGTATGATTGCTTCGGATCTTGCGGTTCATTTGGAACAAAATCTTGAGGGCGCGCTTTATTTTCCGCGCAGAAATCCTGAAGCCCTTGCGAAGCTTTTAGCAGAAAATTTTTCATCATTTACACAAGGGCCAAATTGGGAGCGTGAGCGTTCAGCCCAGGTGCAGCAAGACTTGGCGCTTAGACAATACGGGAAAGACCTGCTCGCTATTGCTGAACTTGGGAAATCATTATTTGCGCCAAAGTTTAGCGAAACTGAACGAGGTAACATACAGGTTCAGGAAACGGAACGATATTGCCTGCTCGTGTTAGACTGCTCGGGCTCTCCCGAAGGATTCGCGAAAAATTTGGAATGCATTCGGCAATACACGCATTCCCCTTACCGCATTTGTGCCTTTGACTATCGCCTTACCGCAGAAGCCTTGCGTCGTTTGGATCCGCTAGCAGAGGTGGTGGTGCAAGTTGCGGTGGGTGTGAGGGTGTTGAATCCCGCGTGGTTATCTATGATTGTGGAATCATTCGAACATGATCCAAGAATTGATATGCTTGCGTGGGTGAATAATGCTGACACAGCAAAGATTGTAGCCCTTGATTTATCAAAGCCCTTGGACCCCATTTTCGCATGTCGCGTGAAGCCTTCTGTAAGCCCAGCGCTGCGTTTGCAAATTTTTGAGCCCGGCTTTGTTTCCAATATTCAGGGCGTTTTCTGAGGTCTATTTTATGCCAACACCAATGAAGCTTCTTGTGCCCGGCCTGCTTGCGGCTTCTGCGATCCGCGCGAACTCGTCTTCAGCACAAAGTCCACGAGCTAAGGAAGATACTACGCCCGTAACCCAAGCAGATATCGCAGCGCATAATGCGGTGGCGGATTGGGTCAATATGTTTGGCGATGGAATTCCTTTATTAAGCGAAGAGTCTGCATACCCGCCATTCGCAGATCGGCAATTATGGTCTGAGTTGTATTTGCTCGATCCTTTGGATGGAACTACGGAGTTTGTGCGCGGCAGTTCTGAATATGGAGTAAGCCTCGCGTTCATTAAAAATTCCCTTGTACACTCTGGGGTGATTGTTGCTCCGGCAACGGGTGAGATCGCGTGGGGTGTGGTGGGTAGCGGCGCATTCTGTGTGCAAATGAAACCCGAAGATCTAGACTCACTAGATGAGGTGAGCGCAACTGCTTTGGCAGAGAAAATTACGAGTATTGCAAAAGTATTACACACCCAACCCAACCCAGTTTCTTTTACCGATGGCAGCTTATTGCGGGTACTTTGTTCACGGAGCCATACCGATCCCGAGACCTCAGCGCATCTTGATTCGCTTGGTGATGCAAAGAGAATTACTGTGGGTGCTTGCCTTAAGTTTGTGCGGTTAGCGCAAGGGGTTGCGAACTATTATCCACGCCTTCGCAAGCTGCATGAATGGGATATCGCGGCAGGGCATGCGATTGTTAAGGCCGCGGGCGGCAACGTGTATCTGTTTGGCACCAAAGAGGAAATACGCTACAACGGTGAAGATCTTAGCACGCCGTATTTCGAGGCCTATTAGGGATCACGCGTTGATGGTCTGTGCGCTAGTCACCTCACGCAACACTTTATTGTCACGCCACTTTTTTGCTCCCACGTCACACGTTGTCGTCACGTCACACGTTGTCGTCCTGCAACACGTTGTCGTCCTGCAACACGTTGTTGTCACGTAACACGTTGTTCCCACGCAACATTTTGTCATCACCGCTTGGCGGTGATCTCATTGCGGTATGAGATTGCGGCCAAGCCGCAATGACGGGGAATGGTCGCAATGACGGTGAGAGGTGAACTAAAACTTGAATAACAGGCCGAAGCGCATTTGGCCGTCGCGGACACCTTGCTGTGTGCCAATACCTTGAATGCTTGCGAGGTCTACTTGCAACACGTCGGAGAGCATTACACCTAAGCCCCAGTGAAGCTCTTGGCGCTTGCCCAATTTGTCGTAGAGATAACCGCCACGTAGTGCTACTGTGTTTGCGTAGATGTATTCTGCGCCCACGCCAAACACGCCCGCTTCGATGGTCTTCATCAAGATATCGCCCGCGCCATCCGTGCTCAGTTTATCATCGGGGTTAGCCCAGGCTTTCCAAGCGGAAATGTAAAATGGCTCTGCTTCGCCGCGGCTATTGGTGTAGATGACTTGACGGTTGTAATCAGCTTCGATAGCAAGATGATGATCCACGGTCTCGATCAAGGTGTAACCGATTCCTAAACGCCATGTGAGTGGGATTGGATCGTCGTTGGACTTATCGAGGTAGTAGACGTTGGGACCAATGTTTGCAAGCACTACGCCCACACTCAAACGATCATAGATGTTCTTGCCAAGCAAGCCAATATCGACAGCATAGCTCGTGGTGGTTGCTGCGGGTTCTCCTGCAGATGCGCCTGCACTCAAAGAGGAATAGAAGAACTTGAAGTTTAATCCAAGTCCCCAGTTTTTCGAAAGACGAGTTCCGTAGCTGATATCGCCGACCGTTTCAGAGGAGTTGAAAGTGCTCTGTGTAGAGGCGTCGGTTTCTCCGCTGACGGTGGTTTGACCAAAGGAAATGAAGTTCACAAACGCGCCAATTGTTCCCCATTCTGCAGCGGGGAATGTGGTGCCTGCATAGATGTGATACAGGTCGGGAATATTTAAGACCGGCAAGAGTTTTTCGTAGAAAAAGCTCAATTGATATTCTGCGGCATTGAAGCGTTCCATGCCTGCGGCAGTAGAGAACCACACGTCGCTCGATTGTGGCAATAGCGTCCAAACGTGGTTTGAACTCATGCCATTTCCGGTATGAAAATGTGCCCACTCGCCGTTGCTTTCGTTGGATTCTTGATCTTTGGTGCTTGTCTCTTTTTCGGCCTTGCGTCCTTTTGCTGTGGCGTAGGAAGGCATGTGCCACCACGCGCCTTTGTCGGTACCAATCCACAGAGCCCCGTTGGTTGCGACTGCGAGCGTGTGTACTGTGTTGTTCTCAAAACGGATCTGCTCCCATTTGCGCAGATTGAAATGCGAAAGACCTTCCTTATGGGCAACCCATACATGTCCTGAGCTATCGACCACGACTGCAGAAGGTTCTAAGTCCATTAGGCCGTCTTCCATTGAGTACATGTTCCAACGATCTTTAGACTGGTCATCTTTCTTGGGCTGTAAGCGAGCGATGCCAGCGCCCTTGGTGGCAACGTAAAGTTCTTGGCGCATTTCAGACCAAGCGAGCGACGATATGTATTGGCTGGGCAGCACCTTTCCCTTTTGCTCAAAGGCTCCGTTGCGGTAGCTGAAAAGTCCGTTGGATGTACCCACCCAAAGCGTTGCGCCTTGTGTGGTAAGTGCGGTAATGCGATTTTGCCCAAGCTCGGTCTTAAATGATTTCCAGCCTTTTCCATCGAAGCGGAACAAGCCCTTGGTGGTACCGACCCAAAGTTTTTCAGTGCGGTCTTCGTAGAGCATGGAGGTCACGGAGTCATGAATCACAAGGCTCCATGGCATGCGGACTTCGACTAAAAAGGATTCTTCACTTTCGGATTGAACTTGATTCAGTTTTTTCACGATGGCGGTGAGAGAATCCAAATTTTCTTCGGAGCCAATGAAGGTGCGCACCACATCGCGGACGCGTGCTGCGCCTTCAAGAACCTCGGTGTGGAAGTCGAGCCACTTGCGGCCATCGAAGTGCTGCATGCCTGTGGGAGTGCCTGCCCAAAGTTCGCTTTTGGCAAGGAATCCAGAGCGTGTACGAGCGGCTAATGCGGTGAACCAAGGTGCGTCTTTGGCTTCGCGTGGAAGCGTCAATTCCCATTCACTTGAGAGCGGGCCAAATGCAAGGCCTGCGGGGTTGTAGAAAAGCGTGTTGGCATCGGATGCACCAGCAACACCAACCTCGGCCATGCCAAGCTGACGGGCACCTACGGGCATTTCTAGAGTAATGATTGCAGCGCCACGAGCAAAGAGCGCGGTTGTGGCGAGTAAAACAGCGAGTAAGAGCAGAGCGAGACTACGCAAGAGTTCTCCAGTCGGGAACGTGGTATTTGCCATCTTGATGAGGGACAACAGCTTTCCAGCCCGCCTTGGAAGGATTGTCCCAAGGTTGTTTGAGCGCAAGCCTGCAGCCGCAGCCAAGATAATAGGGGGGCAAAATTTCGGGATGGTTTAAGATCTGTTCGCGGGTCAGATAATTATCGGTGGTAAGGAACGTGCAACGCGCAATGTCTTTATCGGAAAGCAATACGCGGAAGGTCGCAATCTTTTCGCGATCGCCTTCTTCCACGATGCTAATAGTTTGCGCAAGATCTGATTTCCATTGCTCAAGGTAATAGGATACTTGGCCAGGTGTGAGCTGAGGTTGCGAGGAGTTGAGCCACGCATCGATTTCGCTCAGTTTGGGTTTTGCCCGCTCCAAGTCTTCGCCAACAGGGTGGCGTAACACCGCAAAAGACCCTGAACGGTCAATAGGAGCATAGGCTGGGGGCTCTTGTTCTTGCTTGCCTTGGATCACAATCCAAGCACCAATCGCAGAAAGAGCCACCGCAAGGACAATAATGATGACAACGACGCCAATAACCATGCTGGGAAAACTAGCAATTCCCTGCTCTGAATGCCACAGGCGAAACGCACACTACACATAAAATGTGTATATTGAGTTTATGCCAGTTGTCACGATTAAAAAGAAAGCGCTTAAGACTGCTGCATGAATCGAGGTATACTATGCTGGCTCTCGTGAAAACGCCCCATATTGAAATTAAGGGGGAGGTGTTGCCCGAAGCTCTCATTGCGTTTTTGAAGCGCAAGTTTGGCACCGTGGAAGTGGTGAATGAAGATGAGTCTGTTCCCTTTGAGCAGTCTCAATGGTACAAGGAAACTAAGGCTGGAATGACGCCTGCTGTAAATCTGAAGCGCAGACGCGAGCGTGCAGGAATGACGCAGAAAAATTTGGCGGAGCTGATTGAAATCGCGCCAACATGCGTTTCCGATATGGAGCATGGACGCCGCCCTATCGGAAAGGCGATGGCAAAAAAATTTGCGAATGCGCTTGGTTGTTCGCCTGTGTCGTTCTACTGGTGACGCGCTTTGAATCAGAATCCGATCTGCAAAGAGGCAACAGTAAATTCAAGCAACGAATTAATAATCGAGTTACTTTTTTGGTACCACAAGCGTCAGTGGACTTGTCTTCACGAATTTAGATTCGTTGGATTCAAGGGCTAGTGTTTGCACGATTCGTCCGTCAATTCCGACCAAGCGGACTATGCGACTAAGCTTGCCTTGATTGGAAATGCGAAGCCCATCAGGATGGTGCACAACGGAAATGCCCGATGATTTTAAGGACGGCCTTTCAGAAATAGCTACAGGTTGTTCATAACTAGTACCATTGACAACAAAAGAGCCATTGGATAGCACTCGATATCTCCAGACCATTGGTATATCCTGTAGCCAAGTGGCGATGTAGTGATCCAAAATAACAGTATCACCAACAGAAATGGGAATGGAATCAGGAAAGAAAATGAAGGTGGAATCAAAGGTTGAAAGCAGCAGAGAATCCTTAATGCCATCGCATACACTTACCTGTGCATTTTTGAGTTGAAGTCCTTTGAATGGTGGGGAATTATATAGCTCGTTCGCCCCATATTTTGAACTGAAATAGATCGAATGTTGCGTAGTAAAATTGTACTGCACAGAGTTATCCCAATAGGAATCAGAGATATACCAAGTGGAGTCTGGTTTATAAATTCCCGACATCTGCCCAGTGATGCACAACTTACCCGAATAAGTATTACAAGGGGAAGCCAAACCAAGTCCTGGCGACCTCATCTGAAGGCAGTAATCTGAAGCACTCCCAGCCATTGCGACTGTGTGCAAAATGACGAGCAAAAATACAGGAAGGCTTTTCTTCACAGGAACCTCCATTGGTAGGTTTGACGAGTCTAAAAAAACACTAGCGTTGTCAATCATTAATGGGAGGGGTTATGGTAAAGCAAATAGTCATCGCGGCAATGGTCTTTGGCATTGCGTTTGTATATGCGGGTCAGTACAGAAATGCCTATAGTGGATACTGGGAAAGCACGGATGGCAGTGGCAAAACCATTCAGAACTTCGACATTTTGATCTCTTTACAGCGAAGCGGCCCAATCAGTGACCAAGATAAAAGTAATTACAATAGCATCATCAACGACTGGGCTGATGGAATCTATGAGCTGAGCAATGGTGGAAATCGCTTGGCGAATGTGCGCATCGTTTCTAATGGGGTCATGACCAATGATGCCGATGTCCAATGGGGGCGTTGCGGTCGTGGAGCATGGGCTACTGCTCTTGGTGCTTTTCTTACTGGCGGCTCTATTTTTTGGTTTGATTACGGAGCATGCATAAATACTGATTCGAATTCATTTCAAGATCCATCATTAGCACCTGATTATGGATATGACAATTTGCAATCCTCAAAGTTTATGGATGCTGCGGGAACCTTGACCCATGAAAGCATGCACTATTTCTATGGCCTTCACGATGAATACAGTTCGGCAGATCTTGGGCTTGGGATTTACCAAGGTATCGGCATCACGGAGTCCGTGTCTTCCAACAATGTGATTTTTCGCGTAAACCTCAATGACGCAACATCACCTGCTGAAAATTGGAAGAAATTGAAAAGCTATGCCTCAGCATATGCCAAAGGAGTTCCGTTTTTTTTCAAAGGCAACCAGCCAAGCCCCGCAGTAGCCGCCACATACTGTTCCACTTCAACAAGTGACTGGAGCTATAATTTTGAATGCGAAGCAAACCACTATTATGCTGGAGATGTGGTATACAACGAGAAGGACATGAGTGTCACCATTCCTGTTTTAGACCATCAAGGGAATCGGGTGGTGTTTACGGATCAGGGAACTGGGAATTGGTATATCGGCTGGGGCGATAGCTTCTGGTCTGTTCCATTTTCTGTCGCTTCGGATCAATCAGGAGTGGGTGTTGCGGGTACTGCCCGTTATCAGCGCTGGAATTTTGGAACCGACGCCAATGGAAGTCCACATAGTTTTCAAGGGCGCTTCTTTCGCAGAGCAGATGGTACCTCGTGTTCTCAGTGGGATGCGGTAACCGGCAACTGCGCATACAATCCTTCGACGATGATTTCCAAACCTGTTTCTGCTTTCATTCCCTCCCTTGCAGGCAGAGCCCCTACTGATGCTGACACGTATTTGGCTACAGATGATCGTTGTGCCGAATATTTGGATTATCTGAAATATGATGAGCAAAAACTTTTAGGAATAGGCGCTGCCAGCCCTGATTACGATTTCATCGACCACTATAGGCTATGCAGACAGATTGGGCCAATGAGAACGTACACGGTTCCCAAGGTCAAGGTGGAGTTAGATCAACCTGGTGCGCAGGACGAAGCTAGAAAGTACCTCAACATTCAGTGGATGGATGGAATTCAAACCGAGGTGCAATTTGTGTTCGATAATTCGGGCAGTATGGCAACAAATCAAAAAATGAAAAACGCACTTAATGTCGCGAAGCTTGTTAATTGGTCGCATTCCTTGAGTGGCCTCAGTAATCTTGGCATTACCTATTTCAGCCCTGAGTTTATCAAGGATGTAGAACAAAAGACTTTGCAAACTCGAAACGGGCTTTCATCATCACAGTTAAAAGCAACTTTTGGAGTGATTCAATCGTTGAGTTTCATGAGTTCATTGGCTGGTGGCACGGCAACGCCATTGTATGACGGCTTGTTTCAAGCACTCTCAAATTTTACTTCGAACACATCTTCAGAAAAGATTCTTTATGTGATGACTGACGGTCGCGATAATACTAGCTCGCATACATTCGATGAAGTGGTGAGCTTGTACAAAAGTAAAGGCGTAAAAATTCATGTTTTTGCTTTCGGAAACGATGCCGATTTAGCAATGCTTTCAAAATTGGCTCAACAGACTGGTGGAGATTATCGTCGTGATATTTCTGTTTCTTCAGGCGCCCCTAAGGCTGCTGGCATTGCCATGAGTTATGTTGCTTCTAATCACGGATATTCTAGTACTCCCACATTTACAATCAATCAGGGTGAATCGAAACAAGTGAATGTTGGAAGCTCAGATCGCAAGTTGGCTTTCACCGCGTTTGGCTATGGAGTCTCGGCATCATCGCTTGTAATTAAGGATCCTAGTGGCAATGTGGTGATTCCATCGGCTGATTTGATGGATGCAAATACGATCTGCTTCACCGTTGACTCCACTCAACTAGTCGGAAAATCAGGTGATTGGGCTGTTGTAGGGAACCAAGCATCTTCGCTTACCGTGCAAACATTGCGTTGGAATGCTGGTTTTGCGACAGAGCAAATGTCTTTGCAACTAAGCCCTGGCAATCAGGTCGCATATCCTAATCCATTGTTTATCACAGCACGACTTTCAAGTGGATCGTCGCTCACGGGACTTCGTGTGCAAGGATACATAGTGACTCCCACACTGGATACTGTTCCCATTACCTTGAATGATGATGGGAAAGATGGCGATGCACAAGCAAACGATGGTGTTTATTCATATCGCTATACCCGTTATGCTGATAGCGGACATTATTCAGTCACAGTAAACATGGATAATTCAAGAGGAGGTGCGCGTACAACCTATGTCGGAACATCGCGCATGACGGGAGCCTCCTTTGGTGATACGATCCATAGAGCATTTGAGTATTCCATGAGTAGAGGCTTTGATGTTATTGATTTCGCAACAGACGATCATCCTGCTCCACCTGCTGCGATTGATACGCTGAAGGTGAATAGTTTGGCTCAGGCTGGTCGCATCGATTATGCAACAGATGAGGATTGGTTTTTGGTGAGCGGTCTTGATCTCTACTCAAATCTTTATCTCTCGGTAGAAGCCGCCGATTCAGATGCTCAGCTATTTGTGACGGGTGTGAATCCAACCAATGTCTTGGACTCATTCTCGTTAGCCAAAGGACTAAATGAAATTGAAATTCCAGCATGGAAGCAGTCTGTGGGCATGAAGCTGTATATGCGTGGAGTTGTAGGCCTTACTTATAGTCTGAGTGCGTTTCTCAAGCCAGCGGGAAACTTGGAAGTTGGCGGTTTTGAAATAGGTAGTGGTTGGGGGGCAAGTAGTGGATCAATACTTGATACGACAAATCCATATTCAGGCAAAGCTTCTTTGCATACTACGGAATGGGGTTGGCGTGAAGTTCGTTCACGTCCAGTGCAAACCTCGGAAATATCTAGGGTCTCGGGGCAATTGTCCTTGAAGGTTTATGTGCCTAAAGTTCCGCTAAATCCGTGGTGGATTGGTACTGTTGGCTTACGTGTGGAAATACCATCAAGCAACAAATCCTTCGATTTAGGCTCGCAGAACTTGGCTGGTCTTGCTTTCGGCTTATACAATTCGGTGTCTTTTCCCGTGCCAGAAGCTTTGCTGGCGAGCCTTGCGGAACAGCATCCCGATGTTCATTTTGTTGTGATCATGAACGGAGAGCCTGGCATTTATGTGGATCAACTTGAATTTACTGGTAAGACCGCCGCAAATGTGGTTTCCGCAAGTCGTGTTGTTTGCCCAGAGCCTGGCTGTAACGTAACTACGGCGATTTCTCTACTAGAATCAAGTGGGTCGCGTCGTGTCACAGCGATGGGTGACTTATGGATGAATCTACAGGGGCATCCCACGGATTGGGCTCCTGCGCATCTGCATTTTGGCATGTCCTCTGAGGATGGTCAACCTTTGACTGGAGCATTAGTGATCGATGGTGTGACAACGGTTTTGCAATCTTGGTATCAGCAGGTTGACTTGTCGTATTCATCGCCTCATGTCGTTCCAATTAAGTTGACTAATTACTCTGGGCGCCCTTATCGCTTGAATTGGTGGTTTGATTGATTTAATTCCCTGAACCCCAATTTTCTACTTTGCCTGCAAACATTTCTTTGGAGTGCTCATCTATGAAACGATCCTGGATTGCTGGCTTGGTGGCCATGGCTCTTGTTGCTCTTCCCTCATCTTCTTTTGCGGTGACTGCATCCACCTTGAGTGGAACGACTGTGCAACTCAAGTCCACCACGATTCATGAAGGTGCTGGCGAGCCAGTAAAATCGGGCGCTTTGATCAAGGTGCATTACACCGGTTGGCTCACCGATTCCACCAAGTTCGATTCCTCGCGCGATCGTGGCGAGCCTTTAGAATTCACCCTTGGCGCAGGTATGGTCATCACGGGTTGGGACCAAGGCATTGTAGGCATGAAGCCCGGCGAAGTGCGTCGCTTGGTGATTCCCCCTGAGCTCGCTTATGGTGATCGTACTGTGGGTCCAATTCCTTCCAACGCTACTCTCGTCTTCGAAGTCGAGTTGGTGTCTGCACAGAAAGGCCTTGACCCCGATGTGTTCCCGAAGGATCTCACCTCGTTCAAGTGGAAGATGATTGCTCCTGGTGTGGAAGTCTACGATGAGCAGCCAGGCGCTGGCGCAGAGGCTCATGCGGGCTCGCGTCTCTCGATGCATTTCACCGGCTTCCTTATGGGCGGAACTACCGTCGCATCGTCTAAGCCAACGGGCAAGCCTTTCCAAGCAACCCTCGGCGCAAACAAATTGATTCGCGGCTGGGAGCTTGGCCTTGTGGGCATGAAAGCTGCTGGCGTGCGCTGGCTTCGTCTGCAACCCTCTGCGGCATATGGCTCTACAGCCATGCCACGCGTTCCACCTAATTCCGAATTGCTCTATCGCGTCGAAGCTTTGTCGATGGAAAATGATGATAACGGCACCGTCGATTATTTCCCTGAGCTTGCCAAACTCGATCTCAAAGATGGCCGTGAAGGTTTAAAATATGCCGTGGTGCAAGCGCCTAAAACGCCTGGCACACCAGCAAAAGCGGGGCAAAAGGCCAAGGTGCATTACACAGGTTGGTTGCTTGATGGAACCATGTTTGATAGTTCACGTGGCCGCGGAAATCCTTTTGAATTCAACCTCGGTGCAGGCCGGGTGATTCGCGGTTGGGACATTGGCGTAGAAGGCATGCAGCCCGGCGAGAAGCGCATTCTCGTGATCCCACCAGGCTTGGGTTATGGCAGCCGTGGCGCAGGTCCAATCCCTGCCGATGCTACGCTCGTCTTTGCTGTTGAATACATTGGCGGCGAGTAATCCCCCAATCCGCTTGAACGGAACTAATTTTCAGGGAGTTGCTTCGGCGGCCCCCTTTTTCGTTGGTGAGTTCGCTGCATTCTTCGATGTTTAAGATGGGGTGAATATGCGTTGTGTAATCTCAAGTGCAATCTCAAGCACGATGAATCATGTGACTCTAATGAGCCAAGCAAGCCTTATTCTGATTGGCCTGGTGGCGAATTTGAGCATAGCGGGTGAACTCCTATCGGTGAACTTTGACCAAGATGCTCAGGGCACCTATGCGCAAACCAAAGCGAAAGAAGAGTTCGAGCTCGGTGGCAACAAGGTATTGTGGCTCGATGGCTTTGCGCAAGGCCGCGCTGAAATTGTGAATGCCGATTCGGGTCATGGCAATGCATTACGTGTGACGTACCCTAAGGGCTGTTATGGAACGGTGGCTCCCCATGCTTGTGCTGCCCAGCTGCGACTTCAACTGGCGCAAGGCTTGCACGACACTTTGTGGTTGCAGTATCGAGTGAAATTCGAAAGCGATTTTGAATTTATGCGTGGTGGAAAAATTCCTGGCCTGTGTGGAAGTGAATGCAATACGGGTGGAAAAATCCCTACTGGCAGCGATGGCTGGAGCGCGCGTTGCATGTGGCGCGAAGAAGGCAAAGCCGTGCAGTACCTGTATTATGCAGGCCAGCTAGGCACGTATGGCGTCGATGTTCCCTTCCATAAAGCAGACCTATCGGCAGCAAAATTCGAGTTGGGCAAATGGCACACGATCACCGAGCAAGTCATGTTAAATCAAGTTGGCGCGCAAGGTGGAGTAGCTGGGGGTGCAACGAATGGAGTGGCCAATGGACGAGTGCGCACATGGTTCGATGGCACTTTAGCAGCAGATAGTTCGGGCTACATGTTTCGCACCCAAGATTCCATGCACATCAATGAATTTTACTTCTCTACCTTCCATGGCGGAAATGATTCCACCTGGGCTCCTACTCACGATAACCATGCGCAGTTCGATGATTTTAAGATTAGCTCCCAGCCTCTGATTGATTCTACCGCGATCAGTGGTGTGTCAAAGTTTAAGAACGATGGAATTCATGTAGATGTTTCAGATGCGATTTACAATGCACATGTGGTGGGCAATGAATTAAAGCTTGGCGGCTCAACCCTTGAACCCATTGAGCTGAAAGTGATTTCGACCACGGGGCGAACCATGCTGCAAGCGCAGCTTGTCCCTGGCCAAGTCACCTTTCGATTGCCTAGCGGTGCAGGGCAAAATATGGTGCACTTGCAAGCCGGCTCTATCACTCGTATGATTCCTCTGAGTCGACAATAATGGTAATACCGCGTCATTGCCCCTCGCAGGGGGCAATCTCTATAACCAATCAATTTGTTATGGTATTTCAATGAATATAAACCATAAAACTCCGTTTCTTTCCATGGTGCAAATGCGCGCTTTGGATGCAGAGGCAGCTCGTGTACACGGTGGATTTGTGTATATGCAAAGAGCGGGCAAAGCCTTGTTCCAAAAGGTTTGCGAGCTGTTAGACTGTAAAACATTTCAGAGCCATTATTGTTTGAACGCACCGCGTCGTCGCTTTGCCGACACCATGTGGAGCACTCGCTCAGTTTTGATTCTTGCGGGCCGTGGAAATAATGGTGGCGATGGTATTGTACTTGCTCATTTATTGCGCACCCATGGTCGCTTGGTGCAATTGGTATTACTGCGCTCAGCCCAGGATTTTCAAGGCGAGGCTGCACAAGCATGGGATGAATATAGTGCCGCGGGTGGATTGGCTGACGTGCTTACGAGCATCGATGATTTGCAAAAATATTCTCACGAAACGGTGAGCATTGTTGTGGATGCCATTACAGGCACAGGGCTTCGCGAAGGCTTGCGCGATCTAGCTTGCGAGGCCGCGACCTGGCTTAATGCAAGTCGTTTGCCGGTGCTTTCTGTCGATGTTCCTTCGGGTGTGAATCTTGGTTTAGCAGGCGTGCATGTGCAAGCCGATTGGACACTGGTGCTAGGATTCCCTAGGCTTGATTGCGCTTTTGCACCCACCGGTGAGGCTTATGGCCAGTGGGATGTTGCGGACTTAGCCTACCCCGAAGAATTGGTGAGAAGTTTTCAAGAAGAACAGCCTGTGTATGTGGTGGATCGTCAAAGTATCGCTTCAATGTTACCAGCACGAAGCCATTGGAAAGACAAGCGCGGGCAAGGCTTGCTCTGTGTGGTCGCTGGTTCGCAAGGAATGACGGGTGCCGCCACATTGTGTGCAATGGCGGGTATGCGCTCTGGTGCCGGCATGGTGCATTTGGCTGCACCCAATTCTGAAATTCCTGTGCTTGCATCTAAACTCACCGAGGTGGTGTTGCATCCACAAGTTTCTGCGCAAGGGGCTTTAACCCAATATGCCTTACCCGAAATTTTGCAGGTGATGGATCATTGCGCGGCCACTTGTGTGGGCCCAGGTCTTTCATTTCATGATGATGTGCCGCGCTTGGTGCGCCGTATTGTGGCACAGGCGAAGTGCCCGCTGGTCGTTGATGCTGATGGCCTCAACGCGTTTCGCGAATCTCCAGAATTGCTGCGCTCTTTGGCTTTTACTCCGGTGCTGACTCCACACGATGGGGAATGGCTGCGCTTATTTCAAGAGCCTGCGGGCAATGGACTTGATCGCATTAAAGCGGTTCGCAAACATGCGCATGATTTGCAAGCGGTGATTCTATTGAAGGGGGCGCCGACTTTAATTGGAGCCCCCAATGGCGATGTATATGTGTTGGCTGCCGCGAATTCAGGACTCGCAAAAGCGGGCTCTGGAGACGTGTTGGCTGGAATTATTGCATCGCTGCGAGCCCAAGGCGCAGGCGCTTTGGAGGCTGCTTTGGTGGGGGCTTGGGTGCATGCCGCTACAGGCTTGCAAGGAGCAAATCATTTCGGTGCACGCAGTGTTTTACCATCGGATTTACTCACCCTATTGCCAGAAATATTTAATGCGTTAGAGACTGAGGATTGAGTTTATGTCGTGTTTGGGAAAGAATGAAATGACTAAGTCACTATCGAAAATGATCGCTATTACGTTCTTGCTGTCGAGTGCCGTAAGCGTTGCCGCACAAGGGCTCGCGGGCTCTTGGTTTGAACCTACGGGGGCTTTTCGCGCGTGCTTAGAAAACCCTGCGATCCCTTGTGCTCAAACAAACAATGGTCCAAGTGAACAAGAGCGCACTATGCATAGTCGTGTGATGTCTGTGTTGCACGTGAGCCAGACTGAGATAGTAACGGCTACGGATTCGAGCATGAAGTTTACCGATCAACAAGGCAATTTGGATTTTCGCCTGCGCCTGCAAGCCCCATTAGGAACTTCGGTCGGTATGGCCGTTGATGTTCCCTATCCATTGCGCCGTTTGCAAACCGATAGCATTGATCAATCGGTTACTACCGATCAAGGCCAAGTCACGCTGCTTTTGGGCTCAGAGCTACTCTCGCTGGGGGGCGAAGATCCAGAAGCAAGACAGCATCTGTTCTTAGGACTCGAAATTCCCATGGTCAAAGACGATGGAAAATGGGGTGGACATTTGGAATGGGTAAATCGCGCAGGGCTTAGAGCACGCGCTTCTGTATGGATTTTGTCTCCCCATCAAGATTTAATGAACACCGATTCTTCGGGGCCTGTTGCTCGTGAGACATGGCACGAAGTGATTTCGCAAGGGCTCGTTGCTGCGCGGCCTTTTCCGTGGTTAGAACTTGGTGTGCGTGGCACTCGTTCGCAAGTTACTCCGCGCGGTGGGGCCAATGAGCTTAAGGCAAATGGCGATGTGTGGCAAGGCGCGAGTTCGGTGCAATTCGTGGGTTCAAACTGGCGCTTTAGCAACACGCTCGAATGGCAGCGCGAAGATTTGCGATATGCATGGAACGAAGACACCATAAATCCGTGGACTTTGCACATGCAGCAGAAGAGCGATGTGTGGGATTATACCTCGCGCTTGCAACGAAGCTTTGGTGCGTTTCGCCTTGCCCTATATGGTGAAAAACGCTATTTAGCGGGGGAGCCCAACCGTTGGAATTTACTTGCAGGAGATTTCACTTCACAAGCGTGGGCTAGTGTTTTGCCCATTCATAATTGGAGCGGTGATTCTTCGCAAACAAGTCTAGGACAAAGCCGCGCAACCACTAACATCTTGGGTACCGAGGTGCGGTATTTGTCAGATGGATTCTTTGTGGAGCCCGGAGTCGCATGGGCGCAAGGTCATGTAGTGGCGAGCGCAAACCCTTGGCAAACTTGGGGAATTGCCACCGGTCAAGGAACCACAACGGATTATCACGCGGTCATTGCATCATGCAACATTGGGCTCGTTACTGGTGGCAGTAAATTCCAATACAGCTTCCGCCAAGCGTTCCCAACCGATGCAAGCCCTTGGCGCCCAGGCCTTAGCATGACATGGGGTGCATCGCATAGATTCACTGTCGAGGGTGGATTTTAGCTGCGGAAGTCGGGTCGGTGGCGGGAGTGCTGTCCGGCTGCAACCTTGCATGAGTTTGTTGCGCTCGCTCGACTTAGCGGTGCTAAGCTTTCGCTCACGCGCCTACTCCCGCAATGTTTCGCTCGGACATCCCTTCCCGCCACCGACCCTCCATCCTCCGCGCTACGGATGTTTTTTTGGTGGCTGCCTTGCTACGCTCGCCGCATTTGTGACTGTGCAGAGTGTTGTCGCTTTTGTGCATGAAGCAGGCTTTGCTTGTGCGTTTTAACTTTACACTTTACACTTTACACTTTTCTCTAGAGATCAAGTGATTGAGAATCCTAATCTCCTATTCTTCCGCTGGATTCCAATTCAAGTGAACGTGCTTTACCAACATGCGATGCGTTGTTAGGTCTTCGTAAAAGATGGCGCCGGCATTAGGTTCTTGCAGGGGAATGCGGGTGTCGCTATTTGGTGACTTTTGTTGTCCACAATAAAACATGACTTTGGCGGCAACAGTATCGGTGAGGTGGGGGATCGTTTGCCATGCATCGGAACAGGCAGAGAGAATTCCTACCGATAGCGAGTCTTTAAGATCATCGGCGCGGGCGGCGTCCCAGGTGCCCCATACGCGAATGCGGTACCCTTCCCAAGCAACAGTGAGCTGGTGATCGTATGCTGGTGGGTGTTTATCTTGTGAAATTCCAAAGCGCAATTCGGCTGTAAAGCCTTCTCCCGCAAGGTCTCCCAACCACCCCCAGGGTTCACGGTGTGGGTTGCTTTGGCGAAAGCGAATGTGGCTCACGAGAGGGTGCATCTGGTCTTCGAGCCATGCTTGGTGGCCAATCACGAGTAAGAATCCACCGGTGTCGATCATGCTGCCTAGCTGGCGAATGGTTTCGGGAGCGAGAGAATCGCCAATGGCAACCATGGACTTTCCTCGGAACAAAGCATGATTTTGTTCTTCGAGAAGCAGCGGGGTTTTAGGCGGGTTTACCCAAATGCGTAAGCCTGTGCGTACATTGTTGGTGTCAACGCCATCATCGCTTAGTACGAGTAGGGTAGAAAGGCCGTGCTGAGTAGGCACCACCCAAGCGAGTGTTCCGTGAACGCGGGCTGGCTCGGGCTTGCCCTTATGGAACTTGCCGTACCAAGTCAGCGCAATGATAAAGACGAAGATCACGAGCACCTTGAGCCAGTGGCCAAGGCCTATGTGATCTGGAAGGGTTTTACGAAAGCGCTGGAACATATTTTCTATCTTGAAGTTGGTTTTAAAAGTCTTGTCCGAGGAAATTCTGTATGCGTATTCAGTCCATTTTCTTTGCTGCACTTGCTCTTACGCTTTTTGTCGTTTCGGGATTCGCACAATCCAACGTGATCGACACGCTCATGCAAGGAAAAGAATACAAATTGCCGCCCTTAGATACATCCCTTCGTTCCAAGTCTTCGGGATTCAAATCTTCCGAAACCGAACAAGCCAATACCAAAGATTACGTGTACATGGTTCAGTTCGATGCTTTGGCCGATTTCGATGCAGCTCAATCTCGTCGCGCCGACTTACAACGCCGCACGGGCTTAACCATTCAGCTCGTCTTCGATTCCCCATTCTACAAGCTTCGCGGTGGCTCTTTTACCAAAAAGGAAGATGCCGAAGACCAAGTCCGCCAATTCGCCGAGAACAATATTCAGTCTCTGGTAGTGAAGGTTCAGATCAATAAAAATTGATTGCATCTAAGACGGTTTCACCCGCCCTGTACTCGAATCTTTCCAAGTGAATTTACCGAACAATCCGCTGAGCACTGCTCCCACAATCAATGGCAGATGCAAGATAGCGGTGGGCACAAACCATTTTGCTAAGCGCACTTCGTGAAAGAGCTGTATGCCCTTGGCCATCACGAGCCCATCCCATAAGGTTTTCCAAAGCCATGCCAGTGCAAAGATACCAAGCCATGTGAACTGGTGTGCAAGGATTCCGTAGGCGAAGCTTGCGATGAGTCCAAATAAAGTCAGCAGATAAAACGAGAAAATGGAACTGAGTACAATCACTGCGGAAGCGTTGTATTGCGTGGTTTTAGAGGCCCAGCGTTTGCGTTGCTCCCATACGCCACGCCAAGTATTTTTGCTTTGCGAATAAACGAAGCTTGCTGGTTGTGTGCAATAGCGAATGGCGCTTGGACGCTTGGCGCTAAGTTTGTGCATCAACAAATCATCGTCGCCGCTCACCACGTGCGCAACGCCTGCGAAGCCTTGCAGCTCTGAGAATAAAGACCTTCGGTATGATACATTTTGCCCGCAGGCGGTGATGGGGAATCCTAGCCCCGCACTAGCGGCGTCGATGGTTCTGTGCGATAAAAAATCGAGAGCGTCGACGCCATGCAACAACGATGACTTATTCTTCTCGGTATAGAAATAGGAATAGCCTGAAACCCAGTCGATACCTTCTTGGTAGCACGCAGCCATTGTTGTAGCCCATGTGGCA
>Ga0302272_1000347_pt1 | contig 21233 bp, 17 predicted proteins | sample III_Bog_N1_2_FD_198772 | JGI IMG/M metagenome (GOLD analysis project Ga0302272, IMG submission 198772) | Peat permafrost microbial communities from Stordalen Mire near Abisko, Sweden - III_Bog_N1_2 | ecosystem: Environmental > Terrestrial > Soil > Wetlands > Peat | place: Sweden: Abisko...
ACTTGGCTACTTGCCCGAACACCCTTACTTTTACGATTACCTTACTGGCTATGAGCTGCTCAAGTTTTATGGTTCGCTTAGTGGTGTTCGCGGAAAGCTGCTAGAAGACCGCATCGCTTGGGCTTGCGAGCTTTTACATGCAAATCATGATTGGATTCATCGACGTTTACGCACCTATTCCAAAGGCATGATGCAACGCATGGGACTTGCTCAAGCAATCCTTGCTAAACCAAAATTGCTGATCCTTGATGAGCCTATGAGTGGCCTCGATCCAATGGGGCGTCGTGATGTGCGCGAAGCCATTCAATTTCTTAACCGAGAAGGCGCAACCATCTTTTACTCAAGCCATGTGTTGTCGGATGTTGAATCCATAAGCCACCGCGTTGCAATGATTGTGGATGGAAAAATTGTGCGTGCAGGCCGCGTTGAGGAAGTTACTCAGAGCAATAATTCGGAATACCGTGTTCGCTTGGCTTTGGCTTTGCCTGCGGCATCAAATATTGCTGGTTTACAATCTGTTCACCCACAAGAGTTTGTGTGTAATGGGCCAGAATCTCGCGATAGCTTGCTGCGCCTTGCCTTGCAGTCCAATGTGGGAGTAGAGCGGATCGAAAACTTTAGACCTTCGCTTGAAGAAGTGCTCACTCGCGAAATCGCTAAGGAGGGTGCTAATGGATAAGCTTCGCCGCATTTTGATTATAGCGACTAACGCTTACCGTGAATCGGTGCGTGACAAAATTCTGTACAACATCGTTTTCATCGCTGTAGGCTTGTCCATCTTTAGTATCGTACTCGGTGAATGGTCTGTGTTTGATCGCGCCCATGTAATCAAAGCGGTCACGCTTTCGCTCATGTCGATCTCGGGCTTGTTCATTTCTGTGTTTGTGGGCATAAGCCTCGTGCAGAAAGAGATCCAGCGGCGCACAGTACTCACGCTACTATCAAAACCTTTGCATCGCTCTGAGTTTGTGCTGGGAAAATATTTTGGACTCCTTGCAGTTATGGCAACGCATTTGTTGTTGCTGACGACTCTATTCTATTTCATTTTATGGAGTACAAATAGCAGTCCCGATTTAGGGCTTTTGTCGGCTGTGTTTTTGATCTTCTGTGAAATGTCTATTGTGATCGCATTTGCCATGCTGTTTAGCTCATTCAGTACGCCTGTGATGAGTTCTTTGTTTACGCTCGGTGTATACGCTGGTGGGCACTTAACGGATCAGCTCTTGGCTCAAGTGCGCTTTGTAAAAAATGTGGGTGGCAGTGAAATGGTTGCGAACCATTCTGCGCTGATGGAGTTCATGGCTGTATGGGTGAATCGAATTTTGCCCATGCTCTATCGTTTCAATATCAGTCAGCAAGTCATTCACCAGTTGCCGATTCCACATGGATATTTTTTCTGGTCGGTTCTTTATGCAATCGGCTATAACGCCATTTTGCTAACCATCGCTTCTTGGTGGTTTGGTCGGAGGGATTTTCTTTGAACAATCAGCTTTTGGCGAAGGTTCTTTTTACGAATGGCTTAGCCACACGTGAACAGATTCAACAGTATTGGGCTCTGGCATCAGATTCAAAAGATATTGCGCTGGTCTTGCGTGAGCAAGGTTTAATGACTCCAGAAGTCTATAATCAAGTCATGACTTTCGTAGCCAGCATGGATGGCATTCAGGCGCCGAATCAAACCGCTCCACAGCCGGTACCAACAACTCCGCAACCTATACGGCCGGCTCCAGTTGCCCCAGTAGTGCAAGCGGTTCCTTCTCCACCACGTTCAGAGACTCCATCATCGCAAGCGCCTTCCGATTCCCGCACAGATTCTCGACCATTTGGTCTGGGTAAGGCTGGCTTAGATCGCCCAAGCATTCGGCCTTCTTCTTCAACACTCGCCGAGGTTGTTGCCGCCAGTGCAACCACAGACTCTGAGCAAGCGGGGACTGAATTTTCTCTCGAAGGAAACAACCCTTACGGTGAAGGCTTTGAAGAGGAATCTGCGGAAGAGGTGAGAACCATTGAAGGGCTTCAAGATACCCGCATTTTTGATTTCCGCCCCAGCGCACAGGCGAGTGTTGCTGCAACGCCTTCGGTGATGGCCGAAGAGCAAGAACTGTTGCAAAGCACTTCATCTACGTTGCCTCCAAAGGATTGGCATTGCTCTGTTGGCGGGGGTGAACCTCGTACGTCTCCGACACTTGTGCCAGGTCCGCAAGCCAAGCTCGAAGCTCTTTTGTTGTATGCGCGAAAGCAGCGATTGAGTGATTTGTATTTGACTGTGGGCGCTCCGATTTGGGGGCGTGGTCAGCGAGTCATGCGGGCTCTATGCGAGCAAGCGTGTTCACAAGCAGACGTGCGGCGTTGGCTCACGGAAGCCCTCGATCAAGTTCCCAATGGTCTTGGCTTAGATCGAACCAAAAATTTGCGAGTTGCGCTTGCGTATCCTGGTGCTGGTCGCTTTCGTTTGGTGATTACGTGGACGCTAGAGGGGCCTGCACTAGCCTTTCACCTTGTTCCTCTGCAACTCCCATCGTGGCAAGATTTGGGGCTTCCCGACTTATGTCGCAGTTGGCTTGAACTTCGCAAAGGCTTGATTTTAGTTGGTGGCACAAGCGGTTCGGGTTGCTCGACTACCGTGCGACGTTTTGCGGAATCAGCTCAAGAGCAGCGAGCCTGCTTAGTGCAAGTGATTGCGGAACCCATTGAATCCTTATGGGAACATGGCATGACTTTGCATTTTGAGCCGGGCTTACATGGCTTGAGTAAATCTCAATTGATTCGTGAGGCGATGCGACGAGGCGATGGGGTGCTTGTGGTCGAAGATTCTAGCGAACCAGAACAACTTCTTCTGCTACTAGAGGCAGCAGAAAATGGGATGTTGGTGATTGCTTTTATTGAGTCTCTTGATATTGTTGATTTGTTGACTCGTTTTATCGCCAAATTTCCGTCTGCGCAATCTTCCATGGTGCGCTCTTTGCTCGTTCGTTCGTTGCATGGAATAATTTGGCAAACCCTTTTTGCTTCTGTGCAAGGTGACCGTTGCCATGCAGCATTCGAAGCGTTGACCGTGAGCCCTGCAATTGCAAGCCATATTCGTGCTGGTGAGCTTGGGCAAATCAGGTCGCTTATGCCTAGCTTAAAAGGGCAAGCTTTATCTTTTGCTGATTCTGTTCGCAAACTTTCTGAAATGAATTTGATTCGAAAAGGAGATGTCTAATGTCACTTGAATGGGATGGACTTCTCCAGTTAGCTGCGAAAGTTTCTGCCATGGATCTTTGGCTTGCTGAAGGCCGCGTACCCGTATTTAAAGGCAAGGGAGCGATTCAAGCCATCGACGGTGCATCGCGCATTCCCATGGACTCAATATTCCCATGGTTACGCGTAAAAATGGATTCAAAGTCTAAGCAATTGTGGGAGTTGCAGGGCTCTTGCCGTTTCCGCATTCAGAATGCTGAGGGTATTCCGTTTCGTGTGGAGATGGTGCGCGAGGCTCATGGTGTTGTTGCTGTGTTGCGAGCCGCACATGCGAATGTTCCAAGTCTCGAATCCCTACGAGTGCCTATGGGCGTGACGAATTTATTGAATGTGAAGAATGGTTTGATTCTTTTCGTTGGTCCAAGTGCTTCTGGGGTCACCACCTTGTCTTCTGCATTCACGCAAGCTCTTTGTCAGGCGCGTTCTCTGCGTTGTCGCGTGTTGGATTCAGATCCTGAGTGGGTGTTGCCTGCAGGGAAATCAATGCTTGTGCGTGGTATGCCGCAGCGTTCATTGCGAGAAGATGTGCGAGCATCTCTCGTTTCAGAAACAGACCTGTTTTTCTTTGGCGATATTCAAGCAGATGATCTTGATGTCGTGATGGATGCTTGTGCGGGTGGAGCATTGGTGATTGCGAATTTGCGTGCCTCTTCATCTGCTCATGCATTAGAACGCCTTTCACATCCTTTGCTTGTGCGAATGTTGCGTGCGATTGTTGCGACGCATCTCGTTCCTGCTCTAGATGGGAAAGAGTTGATTCAGGTATGGGATATTTTGCTCGCGTCTAATCAGGTTGCGCAAGCTCTAGAGCTCGGTGAGTTGCAAAAGCTTCCGCAGATTCAGCGTTCCGCAATTGCAGAAGGAATGATTTCACTTGATGATAGTCTTGGGATTCTCGTGAAGCAAGGCCGTATTCATAAAAGTGAAGCGCGCTTCCGGGCTCACGAAGGAATCTTATTTGAATGAAATTCACATCACGAATTGGCATGAGACTCGTTATCGCTTTGGTCGTAAGCGCTTTTACAGGCATAGTATTTGGAGCTGATAGTACGGATACCAATGCGGTGGTGAGTCATGTGAATTCCATCGTGTTAGAGGACTCCATCCGCAATTTATCCTTAGATACTCTTGTTTATAAAGACTCTGTGCCTCTAAGAGATTCGGTCAAAAGCTCAAGACCCGCGCTCATTAAGTGGGAGCTTCCTAGCAAAGTGCAAGCTTCAAAAGGATTGCCTTTAGCACTTTATCTTGGAGGTGGTGATGGTGGTGGATGGTATGCCGTTGGTGTCTTGCAAGCGATTGAACAATACCGAATTCCGGTTACCAAAATCACTGCGAGTGGCTCTGCCGCTTGGGTTGCAGCGATGTGGTCCGAAGGATATTCTCTTAAGGATATTCAAGGACGACTGAAACAAGTGGATGTTCTTGCTCCATCCTTGCTATGGGAAACGTCAGTGCATCATGAATCTCTGGCCTCTGCAAGAATGAAACGAGCCTTGCCTTCTTTGCCTAATTCTGTTGCAGCTCAAGGCTTCCCTGCTATTTCTCTTGAGTACACAGTGTTGAAAGATTCTTTGCAAGCACCACATGTTGTTCCTGCTTTATCGGTACAAAGAGATTCACAAGGCAGCGAAAATCTGGCAAAACTTTTATTGCAGGAACCTTTGTTAGGATTGATTGCACAGACAAGTTCGAAGGCGGCTCGTATTCCTTGGGATGTTCTTGCCTGCGATGAATTCAATGCGCAGATTGTACACAGTCCAACTCGGCCAAGTCTGGATTTTTTGGCAGGAGCAATGGGGCTTGCGCGTAAGGATAAGCAAGCGCATTCTTTGTCGTCTCTTGAATCATGTGGTGCAGACTTTGTCTCCATCCTTGCAAATCAAGCAACACCGCAATTTTGGCTGCTTGCTTTCTCTTGGCCAGAGCGCCCAAACCCAACGATGCCTGCAATATTGAGAACACAGGTTGAACGTATTTCTAAGGATACGACATTAGCAAAGCTCTGGATTCGCCCGCATATTTCTCGGCTAGACTCATCTACATCTAGCGAGTATTGGGTGCGGCAAGGTTTTGAGACTGTGCGTGCTCGTTTGGGTGATCTGCGAGGTTTGAATTTGTCGCCGGTGGATTGGAATAATATTCAGCAGCGTGCGCCATCGCTTGAGAGCGTTCAACCGGCCTTTGATGAACTCTCTGCGGAGTATCAAAATCACTTAGGAAGTTTCTGGCCAGAGTCGCAAGTTTGGACGCAAGATGTTGTTGATTTCACCAAAGCTGTTCAACAGAATAATCTCTACGACTCTCTTGAATTTAATGTGGTCACGCAAAAGACCAGTGACCCAGGTGATGGGCACGAGTTCTCGGTTCCTGTGCTTGCTGTGCGTGCCCTACCAGAGCCTAGAGCTGAACTCGCGTTGGGCGGCTTTGGGTCGAGTATAATTGGACCGGAAGTTGCCGGTCGTGCACGATTGAGATTTGTGAATCAACTTGAATTCGACTTTGGTGTAACAGGTATGTATGGCAACGTTTGGCAGGGCGTAACTCCTTCTATTCGACTATCTCGCATTCATGGTGGAACGATTGCTTTTTCTGGAGATGTTGAACTGCTCAGTTTTCGTGGAGCCAATTTATACAACAATCTTGGGGTATCTAGTGTTGCTGATGACTACTCAAAACTGAATTCAGAAGATCGGCGCAATGTGAATCTGCGGGTTCATTGGTTGTTTGATAAAGATTACGAGCTTCGCAGTTGCGTTTTGATTGGGCACAGTGATTTCAGTACGCCTATGCTTTTGCTGTTGGATTCTAGCGGGCGAAAAGCGTCGGTGAACTCTCTTGATGCTCATGCTGAATTAGAATCGAATACAGGGCGTGAGAGTCCATATTTTGCGTTAGACGGTTTTCATATTTGGAGCCAAGCTGGTTTTCGATCGGTATCGATTCAAAACGCAAGCAACCCCTCGGCTCCGCTTTATGCTCGCGGGCAGGTGCGTCTTAATTGGTCAAAGCCTCTAACAGAAAATTTCCACTTCGGCTTGCAAGGCGAAGCCGGTATAGATGGTCATATCCATAATGGAAATTCTTGGGTTTATCCCGATAGTATGGTACTCGTTGAGGGTGGGGTTGAGGACCCTGCTCTTGCCAATCAGTATAAGATGCAGATACGGCCAACACCTTTTTCAACACTGATGCCATTACCGCAATTTGCGTCCCATGGCTATGCCTGCGCTGTGGGCTCAGTTGCTGCGCATATTAATGGGAATGGCTTATGGATCTTCGCCGCTTGGGTACATGATGTTGTTGGCCCCGATCGCTGGAATAATCTTGAGCAAACGCGCCTAACGCTGGAGCCGATGGTGCGTCTGCATTGGAAGAGCTTGGAAATTTTAGCAGGTGGTCAACAGACCGCGAATTATTCGCAAGCTTCTAATTTGACGAATTTGAACTTTTGGACGGGAATTCTTCAGGTTGGCTTCCCTCCTTTTTGAATTGAAAAAAAATATTCCACGATCCCCTTGAAACTCAAAACGACCTTACTATAATTGGTGCAACGATCGCGGGAATAGCTCAGCTGGTAGAGCATAACCTTGCCAAGGTTAGGGTCGAGGGTTCGAATCTCTTTTCCCGCTTCGAAAAAGAAAAAGACTCATCGCAAGATGAGTCTTTTCTTTTTGCATTTACAGTCAGCTACTTGTACTTGCCGCATGCAACTATGTAAACCTTTCCATCAGAGCCGATAACTTTTTCACCGTATGTTGTCTTTTCAAAAATGCCTGTTTCACCAGGCTTTTGGTAGTGATAGTCGGTCCAACCCTTGCCTTTGGTCAAAGCAAGAGACACAATATCATCTCGGAATTTCTTGCCACGAACATCGGGCTTACCTTTAAAGTGCTTGCCCATCAAATCTTTGTTTGGATGCGCAACCATATTTACATCAGGGTCGTAGACGAATACGTACAGCGCGGGATTTTCTTTGTCTTTGAAGGGGGCTTCTCCGGCAATGATTTTTGCAAATGTTGCTTGTGCATCCTTCGCGATGGCTTTGGCTGTTTGTTGAACCTTTGCAATGGCTTGGGCTTCGGTGATGTCTTTTTCGTCTGCAGCGAGCGCGGGGGCAAGCGCAAAAGCGATGATCAATGCAATTATGGCGAACATTTTTTTCATGATCTCTCCGTATTTGAGTTGCACCTTGAAGGCAAGAAGAATCTCACGCGCGGTATTGTGTAAGAAATTAGACGTCTCGTGGATTTTCGAAAATAGTTCACGACGATTCCCTAAGAAGAAATTCATTTGCATAGCCCAAATGCCGATTTCATCTTGAGAGTCGAGCTTAATCTTTTGAATAATGCTCAGCCGTTTTAGAGTAAAGAGGATTCTGGTAAGTAATCCATTGGTCTCGATCATTCTGCCATTATGGCAAAAAAATGGACTAGGTGCAACTTTGCAAACGAGCCGTGCTCGCGATCCAATCCTGAATTACTTTCTGGGCTTGATTCGCAAGAAATTCTTTCTTGTCTATTCGCCGAGGAAGATCATTTGGGCGTGGCAATAAGCCGAAGTTAAAATTCATCGGTTGAAAATGTGGATTAGGCGTTACGAGTTGGTCGATTAGTGCACGAATGCACGAACCTTCTGGAAACGATAAACCTTGTCCACGACGGAGCGTTTCTGCGATATTCCAAGCGGCATAAAGACCCGTTGCCACGGCTTCCGTGTAGCCTTCCGCGCCAGTGATTTGCCCTGCAAACCATGTGGGAGATTGACCAGGCGCTTGTTTGATTAGCCGAAGATGAGAATCGAGAAGTTTGGGCGTTTCAATAAACGTATTGCGATGCATAGAGCCAAGACGCACAAAGTTTGCTTTGCGAAGTGCGGGAACCATGCTGAAAATTTCTTTTTGCGTTCCCCATTTTAAACGCGTTTGAAAGCCCACCATATTGAACAATGTGCGCTGAGAATTTTCTGCGCGTAATTGAATGACTGCCCACCATTTCTTCCCAGTCTCTGGATTCTCACCCAAGCCTACTGGGCGCATAGGTCCAAAGCGTAGTGTCTCTTTGCCACGGCGAGCCATTTCTTCGACGGGCAAGCATCCTTCGAAAAGTTCGCGCGGCTCAAAAGGCTTGGGCTCAATGCTGTCGGCCTCTGTGAGCTTCTGCACAAAGGCTTCGTAGGTCGCTTGATCCAGTGGACAGTTCAAAAAATCAGGGTCGCCACCCTTGTCCCAGCGGTTCCTGTAATAGGCATGTTCCATATCAACAGAATCCGTTTCGATCATGGGAGCAATGGCGTCGAAGAAATGCAATTTCTCGGAGCCGATGTGTGCAAATAATTCATTCGCAAGAGTGTCAGAACAAAGCGGGCCAGCTGCAACAAGGGTCGGGCGCGGATCACCCAATAGACTCGTGACTTCTTCGTTGTGTACATGAATGTGTGGGTTGCTGTGTATGCGTGCTTCGACCGCTTGAGAAAAACGTTCGCGATCGACGGTCAGCGATTCTCCTGCAGGAACGCGCGCCTCTTCTGCTGCCTGCATCAAGAACGACCCAAGCATGCGTAGTTCATTTTTCATGAGACCATGCGCAGAAGAAAGTCCAAGTCCTTTGAAGGAATTGGAGCACACGAGTTCTGCCATGTTTGCTGTGTGATGCGCAGGAGTTTTTACAACAGGGCGCATTTCGTAAAGATCGATTTCAAAGCCAAGGTGCGCAAGCTGTAACGCGGCTTCACAACCTGCAAGCCCTGCACCAATAATCCGGATGTTTTGAGTCATTAATTCGCTTTGCGGGCACGAATGCCAGCGATGTTGCGGGACCAAGTCTTCACAATCAATTTCTGAATATGATCCGCGCCAATGGGTTGCAACTCGCGGCTTGCAAGATCGTCGAGCACTTGTTCAATCTGGGCTGGGGAAAGCATGCCCATATTTTGCGCCTCAAGTAGACGGCCATGGGCTTGAGTTGAAACAAAGCGACCTTCGAGAGCATGAAGTACTCGTAAGCGAACCAGTTCGGGCCGGTGTCGCTCAAGGTTTTCCAAGGTCCAAAGATCGATCGCTGTGCTCATGTTTGGTGTGAGGCCAAGAGTGAGCACCTTCTTATGAAATTCATCCCATTGGATCTGAGTGATTCCCTTGGTTCCCCGCGCAGTGCGCAGAAAATCAACGACGGTGCTGTAGGCTTGGCTTACGGATTCTTGCATGAATTCTTAGTGGCGGAAATGGCGCATGTTGGTGAAGATCATGGCCACACCGAGTTCGTCGCACTTGGCGATTACTTCGGCATCGCGTACAGAGCCACCGGGCTGCACAATGTAGCGCACACCAGCTTGATGCGATGCTTCAATGTTATCGTGGAAAGGGAAGAACGCATCGGAGCCCATCACAACTTCGGAGAACACCTCGCGCTCGAATTGCTCGATAGTCTTGCCAGCAGGCAACGCCATGCGAGCAACGTTGTCGCGCACACGTGGTTGGCAAAGGCGTAGGTTAGAATCGATGCGGTTTGGCTGACCAGGGCCAAGGCCAAGGATGCTGAAGCAGCCAGGCTTATATTCGTTGCACATCACAATCGCGTTAGACTTGGTGTGCTTGGTGACAAGCCATGTAAACTTTGCAAGCGCATCTTTATTGGCTGGGAACTTCGCCTTGGTCACGCATTCCCACTTTTCAAAAGTGCCGATATCGCGATCTTGCACGAGCATTCCACCAATTACGTGCTTATAGACTTTGATGCTCTTGGGCGCTTCGATTTTGCCCACTTCGAGAATGCGAATATCTTTGCTCTTCTTTTGCAAAAAGTCGAGCGCATCGGCGTCGAAGCTTGGTGCCAAAAGGATTTCGACAAATCGACCCTTGAGCAGTTGAGCTGTTGCAAGGTCAACTTTTTGGGTGCAAGCGATCACGGATCCATAAGCAGAAACTGGATCCCCTTCCCAAGCAGCAGAGAATGCTTCTGCGAGAGTTGTTCCGGTTGCAAGGCCACAAGGATTCATGTGTTTGATAATTGCCACGCAAGGTACTGCTGCAAATTCACGAGCCATCTCAAGTGCTGCATCGGCATCCACGATATTGTTGTAGCTCAGTTCTTTTCCATGCAACTGCTTTGCAGAAGCGAGTGAAGCCTCTGTGCAGCTAGGATCTTTGAAGAACACTGCTGACTGGTGAGCGTTCTCGCCGTAGCGAAGCGTGACACCATCGGTGAATTGGAGCGAGAGATTGTTTGACATGTGGGACTCGTGGTGAAAGGAATTTAGTTGAGAGTTCGATGGAATGAGTTGAGAGTTCTATAGTTCTAGAGTGGAGAGTTGCGACACTTCATCCCTTTTAAGATTAGACATTGCAACTCTCCACTCTCCACTGGCTCTGCGTTTCGAAATGACTTGTGCGAGTTAGATGTTGCAACTCTCCACTTATTAGAGTTCTGGCTTCTTTCCTGTAAGACGCACAAAAATTTCGATGTACTTCTCGAGGGTCTTTTGCACAATGTCTGCAGGGATAGTTGGGCCTGGGTAGGTTTTGTCCCAAGTGAGGGTTTCGAGCCAATCGCGAATGTACTGCTTGTCGAAGCTCTCTTGATTTTCGCCTTCTGCATACTTATCTGCAGGCCAGTAGCGGCTTGAATCGGGAGTTAGTACTTCGTCGATAAGCACTGTTTTGCCATCAATCTCGCCAAACTCAAACTTGGTGTCCGCGAGAATAATTCCCTTGCTTGCGGCAAAGTCGCGTGCCTTAGAGTAAACCTCTAGAGTCAAGTCGCGCAATGTCTCTGCGGTCTTTTGACCCACGATGCTAAAGGTTTCTTCGAAAGAAATATTTTCGTCGTGACCCACATCGGGTTTTGTGCTTGGAGTGTAGAGTGCTGGTGTGAGTTTGCCGCAGAGCTTGAGCCCTTGTGGGAGCTGGTGTCCGCAGATCTTGCCGGAGGCTTTGTAATCCTTCCAGCCGCTTCCTACAATGTATCCGCGAGCAATGCATTCAACGTTGTGGCGCTTGGCCTTTTTGACCAGCATAGAGCGGCCGCGCAGGTAGTCTGCGTGTTTGCGCAACACCTCTGGATATTCATCGACATTCGCTGTAATCAAATGATTGGGCATGCCGAGTTGCTTGAACCAGAACATGGAGAGCTGGTTCAAAATTTTCCCTTTGCCGGTGATCGGAGTGGGTAACACCACGTCGAAAGCAGAGAGACGATCCGAAGCCACCATCAGGAATGCATCGCCAAGGTCGTACATATCGCGGACCTTGCCTTGGTGGAACATCGGGACTTCAGTAATAGGGGAGGGGAATTTGAGCTTTGTCATGAACGGCAATTTAGAAAAAAGAAGGGAGGGGCTTGGGTGTAAAGTTGGTACTCTGTTGGTAAAACCTATGTTTGATATATGGCGTTTGTGAAGTTTTTAGAAACCTTTGGTAGCTCGCTGCTCTTTACGCTGCTGGACTCCGCGCCCTATGTGGTGGTTGGTTATTTTATTGCTGCCCTGATCCGCGAATTCTTACCGCAAAATGTGCTGTCGCGTTGGCTTGGTTCCAAGGGATTTGCGCCTTTGCTACGCGCAGTAGGTGTGGGCTGTATGTTGCCCATTTGCTCTTGTGGAATTGTGCCACTTGGTGTTGGCCTTGTCAAATGCGGAGCCTCGCGCGGAACCACGCTTTCGTTCATGACCACGAGCCCTGCGATTTCACCCGTAGCCATCTTGCTCGGCTTGAAATTATTGGGCTGGCGGTTCATGCTGATCTATGTGATTGTGGTCATTGTTGGTGCTTTTATGATGGGACTTGTCGGCAATAAGGTTCTGCCGGCACAGCTTGAAGCAAAGCCTGCTCGCAAAGCAAATGGATACCAAGAACGCGAAGCCCTTGTGTTTGCAGGCAGTGCGGGCAAGCCCTTGTGGCAACGGTTCAAGAGCGCTGTGCATTGGGCCTTCTACGACTTGGGGGCAGAGGTCAGTCTTGATCTTTTGTTTGGACTCACTCTCGCATCGCTGGTGATTTCACTGGTTCCGGCAAGCTGGATCAGCCAATGGCTTGGGGGTGGCGTCATGAGTATTCTGTTTGTGATTCTGTTGGGAATCCCTGTATACACTTGCTCGGTGCCTTCATTACCTGTGGTACAGAAGCTTATGTTTCTAGGTGCAAGTCCTGGTGTTGCGATTGCGTATTTGATTGCGGGCCCAGCCACCAATTTGGGCGAGCTCACCGTGATTTGGCGTGCCATGGGAAAGAAGACCGCGATCTATTATGGACTTGGCTTACTCTTGATTTCACTTGTGGGTGGTTTAGTAGCCAACCAAGTGCTGTTCAACCATGCGGGTGTGCAAGGCATTGCATTAGAACATCGCGATCAAGTGTCTTCGGAATTACTTGGCGAAGCCAGTGATGCAATGGGACAAAGCCTAGGGCAAGTGTTGCTTGCGCGGGGCACTATTGAATTATTATTCGGTGTGCTTTTGTTTGTGATCTTGATGCTCGGTGGGCGAAAAAAGCTTCAATTGCTTTTTGTGGACCCTTGCAGGCATTGCCAGTTCTGGAACGATGTTTCGCAAGATGCTGCGTGTGTTGGCGCCTGCTGGCTCAAGCGCAGCAACAAAAAATTGCGCCGCGCTTTGAGTTTAGAACGCTAAGCCGAATCAGCTCGCGTATTCGCAGAGATACGCAGACTGTTCCGCGATCTTTAATTGAAATTTGGAATTGCTAGGAATGTTCACGGCAATGCCTGCTGCGTAGTTCTTGAAAGCGCTATCGCTGGGGAGCTTGATGTCCCACTTGCCCGAAATTAGGGTCATGATTTCTGCAGCACCTGTTCCAAACTCAAACTCACCGGGCTCCATAATGCCTACTGTGCACTTGCCTTTGGAGTTCTCGAAGCCGAGGGACTTGACTGTGCCATTGAAATACTCATTTACCTTGATCATGTTTTCTCCTTTGAAATTTCGCCCTAAATTAGAAAAGCGCTATCTTATGGTCATGAATGTACATGGCAAACCTATGAAGACAATTTGGGTGCACCCCGAACGCCCTGGCACTGTTCAGCTGATCGACCAGCGAGCCTTGCCACACAAGCTTTTCATTGAAGACGTGTCTTCTTTTGAATCGATGCTGATTGCGATTCGCGATATGCATGTGCGAGGCGCTCCTTTGATTGGTGTTGCGGCGGCTTTTGGGATGGCTCTTGCGGCAGATTCTTTGTCTGACAGCGATTGGCAGAATTCTCTTGCGCGCGATGCAGATTCTATGCGGGCTGCGCGGCCAACTGCGGTGAATCTAGCTTGGGCTGTGGATCAGCAAATGCAGGTTGTAAGTTCTCACACATCCCTGCAAGCATGTCGAGAAGCCTTGTGGCAGAAGGCTCAATGGATTGTGGATAGCGACGAGAAACAATGCTTTGCCATTGGTGAACATGGTTTAATTCTTCTCGAAGAAATCTCTGCACGCAAAAAGGGTGAGCCTATAAATATTTTGACCCACTGCAATGCTGGTTGGTTAGCTTGTGTGAATTTTGGCACAGCAACGGCTCCCATGTATTTAGCGCATGAGGCTCAAATCCCAATCCACGTATGGGTTGACGAGACTCGTCCACGAAACCAAGGTGCAAAACTAACCGCTTGGGAACTAGGACAACATGGGATTCACCACACACTCATTCCCGATAACGCTGGTGGGCACCTAATGCAGCATGGCATGGTCGATATTGTGATCGTTGGTGCAGACCGCGTGGCTGCTAATGGAGATGCTGCGAATAAGATTGGCACCTACCTCAAAGCCCTTGCAGCCTTTGACAATAAGGTTCCTTTCTATGTAGCGATGCCTTCTTCTACGATCGACTGGAACATTCAGAATGGTGTGTACGAAATTCCTATCGAGACACGCAGCGAAGACGAAGTACGTCGCATGGATGGCCTACTCCCCAATGGTTTGCAGGGCGAAGTACTCATTTGCCCAGAGTCTACGCAAGCGTTGAATTATGGCTTTGATGTCACGCCGGCTCGCCTTATTACAGGCTTGATTACAGAGCGTGGAGTTTGTGATGCAAGCGAAGAAGGCTTGCGCCGCCTATATCCAGAGCATGTGAAATGTTGAATCCGAGCGATGGTGTCATCAAATTCGAATGCCGTTTTACCGAACAAGCATTAGCCGTGCCCGCAAACTTTGATAGCTTGCGCTGTGCTCGCAAAGAGCTCCATGCGAAGAACCTTGTGGGAGTAGGGGCCGATGGAATCGGTTTTGGAAATGTAAGCATTAGATGCCGCAACGGCTTTGTGATCACAGGAAGTCAAACCGGGCTTTTTGATGATCCTGGTATCGAAGCTTATGCGCTAGTTCATGCGTGGAGTTCTGCAGAGAATTGGCTTGCATGTACTGGGCTTACCAAGGCATCCTCTGAAAGCCTTACCCATGCGGCGATCTATGAAACATCTTCTTGCATTGGTGCTGTGGTGCACGTGCATAATCATAAACGTTGGATGCAATGGACGGCAAATGCGCTACGGACAAACGAAGATGTACCCTATGGTACGCCTGCCATGGCGCGCGAACTTAAACGCGTAATTCATGAACAAAAGCTGGGGGCTGCAGGGTTGATTTGCATGGGTGGACACCCCGATGGATTGGTTTGTTGGGCACCAACAATCGAAGAGGCTGCGTGGATTGTGCTGGCTGCGAATTGTTGAGCAAGTCAGTCGCGTTTGAGCTCTTCTTCTGTTCCCAATGGAGTAGGGAAGCGCTTCACGATAATGATAGATGATATCAATAATGTGGTCAGTGTTGTGAGTTGCACAAGGTTGTATGATTCTGCGCTGATCATTTGCGTACCAAGGGCAAAGACCGAAATGATCATGGCGAATTCACCCGTTTGCCCCATGCGGTAACCAGACTGGTGCGCAATCTTTTCGGGCTCTCCAATCCAACGGAACATTTGTCGAATCACCAGTGGCTTCAACGCTAAGATTAGAACTGCTAACAGCATTGCCGGCAAGAGCATGTGTCGCATTCCCATAATATCGGCACGCGCTCCGAGTACAAAGAAAAACAACACCAAAAAGAAGTCGCGGAAATGGCGCAAACGGTCTGCAATGTAGAGTGCAATTGGGCTGCGAGCCATAGCTAGACCCGCTAAAAAAGCCCCGATTTCAGCAGAGAAGCCAAGCATAGCAGAAAGTTTTGCAATGCCTAAACACCAAGCGAGCGCAGTTAAATACAGGGTCTCTTCGAAGCGTTGAAACTTAAAGATGACTTTACGGATCAAGAATTGTTCAAGTAAAAATGCAATGGCAAGAATGGCTAAGCCCTTTACAAACACCAGCCCCAAAGTGAGTGGGCGTAAGTCTCCCAAGGTTCCTTGTAGAAACATGATTACGAATACAGCCACAACGTCTTCCACGACGAGAACAGCCATAAGGAGCATCCCCATTCGCTGTTGATGCAAAGCGGTGGTTGGCAAAAGTTTTACAGCAAGGAGGGTACTCGAAAACATCAAAGAAACTCCGACAATCAAAGCCTCATGACTCGGAAGTCCCCATGCAAAAGCAAAGATCGATACCAGAGCGAAACTAAATCCAGAGGCTCCTAGGTTGACCCATAATGTTTTGCGGAATATGGGTAGTAATTTCTTGGGCTGTGTAACTAGTCCTGCTAAAAACAAAAGCAAAGTGATTCCGATACTGGATAAATCCCCTAAATTATCCACATTGTGAACCATGCCCAACACGGAAGGGCCAGCAAGAATTCCGCAGAGTACGTAAGCCAAAATCAAGGGTTGCTTGGCAAGCAGAGTGAACCACGAAAGTACCGCGCAGGAGACCACAACGGTCGAAAGTTCAGCCATAGAATGTTGCACAGACACAATTTAGCAATGAGAATTGATTTGTTGATGCCACGTTCCTTTTGTGATATAATGGGGATGATATATGAAGCTTCATCCTTTAGATACTGGTGTGAGCCCTGTAGGCGGTAAAGCTATTGAACGTAGCTCTACTTGGAATTATGTTCGAGAGTCTCATTTCTATTGCGAATATGGTGTGATCGATGACTGCATAATCTTATCGCGCTCATCGGGTGACTGCAACAGAATCGATGTCGAAGCTCGCTTTGCTATTCTGCAGTCCATCATTGCGGAAGTTGGGCTAAAAGATAAGCCTTGGGTATTGGTCGAAGATTTTCAACTCGTGCGAAGCTCGGACTTAGATTCTCGGCGCTATTATATCACAATGGCTCGCGTTCTTCCCAACATAAAGGGACTGATTTTCTGCAAAACATCAAATGCAATGAAACTGGTGATTCAACTTGCTCGCACATTCTATCCCGTTCCCTATTCAGTAGAGATCACAAGCACTTTAAGTGAGGCTATTTTTCTAGGATCCTCATGGCTTGGCAAGCCCAGTATTCCAAGTTTTGTTCATACAAATCCAACCGTCGAAGCCCCTATAGAAGAACGCTCAACGCTTGATGATCTTCTTCATATCCTTGGCAATGTGGAGTGGAACAAACCAGGAATGCAGGCGTTAGAGAGCTTTAACGAAGCAAGTCCTTGGCGACCTGTTGCATACGCCATGGGGCTTCTGAAAAAAGATCTTGACAAGTTAATGGAGCACAGACAAGAGCGCTTGGATACGATGACAACGCGTATTAAACAAGAGCAAGACCTTCAGCATCGAATGACTCAGGCTTTGCAGGAATCTCGTAGAGTTCAGGAGTCCATGCAGCGTGAAACGTTGCGCAATATTAATCTGAACCAGATCGTGGTAGACAGTCAAAAGGAAATTCTTTTCTCTATGGGTGAGATTATCGAGTCTCGCTCAAGGGAAACGGCAAACCATATCCGCAGAGTTTCGGAGTACACGTATTTGCTTGCGAATAAGTTAGGACTTTCTCCGCATGAGGCCACATGTATTCGACTCGCAAGCCCCATGCACGATGCTGGCAAAATTGTGATTCCTGATGCGATATTGAACAAACCAGGGAAATTGACTCCAGAAGAATTTGATGTGATGAAAGCCCATGCCAAGCGTGGGTATGAACTCCTTAGAGGCTCTAAGCGAGAAATCATGTCTTCTGCAGCGATTATTGCATACCAGCATCATGAGAAATGGAATGGTAAAGGATACCCACAAGGTTTGACTGGTGAAAATATTCACCTTTATGGTCGTGTCACTGCACTTGCTGATGTTTTTGATGCATTAGGTTCAGATCGTTGCTACAAAAAAGCTTGGGAAACCGAAAAAGTTTTGCAATTGATTCGTGAAGAGCGCGGCATTCATTTCGACCCGAATCTGGTAGATCTTTTCTTTGAGAACTTGCCGGATTTCCTGGCGATTCGTGAGAGGTTCCCTGATGTCGTATCTTAGAGTACATCCGTGGGAACAAAATCACCCTTTAAATGGACACCCATGCCCAGTCACGGGGCTTAAACCCCATGTTGAGTCAGAATGGATCTATACCACAGATAGCTATCGATTGCGAACAGGGGTGCTTGAGCGCGGTGTTGTTCTTTCTTTGCCTGTGGGGCACACAACCATCCAAGGCACTCACCGCTTTTTCAAGAACATGCAGAACATTATTCATAGTCCATTTGTGGATCGCGATAATTTTGTTCTTCTCGAAGATTATTCGTTCCATACAGGCTCCGATTATGAAGGGCGCATCTCGTATATCAAACGAATGGTTGAAGAAGTCAAACCTCGTGCTGTGATTTTTTACACAAACTCTTTTGAGTGGCGTTTTAATATTCGATTAGGGGTAGCGATTGAGCGTTGGGCGCTCACTGTGCGGATTGCGGATACGTATGCGCATGCCCTGCAAATCGCTGCGGAAATTTTAGGTCGTCCTTTGGAGTCAGCACTCCCTATGAACAACCCTAGTTCCCCGCTGGTGTGGCAGTCGCCTAAATTTGAATTTCATGGTGAGATTCTTGACCATGGAGGAATTCTTTTTTCAGCAGTTGGAATTCTAGGTAGAGCTGATGTACCCGAGGTGATTCGTATCCATGGGGAAAGCCTTGAGCGTTCGCTAGCAACGAGGTCTGGATCTATCCGAGTTATCTATGACCTTAGTGAGCTTACTCGGTTTTCTATGGGCGTATTTTTTGGAGTGTTGAAGCATTGGCAGGGTCTCAGTGGGAATGCGTTGATTAAGCAAAGAATCGTTGTTGGAACAAGTTTTTGGGCTCGATTCGTTCTTAAATTTTTTCAACTACGAGACAACAAATCCGTTTGCACAGTAAGAAATATTTCTCAAGCAAAAAAGATGCTCGATGTGAATTATTCTGAAAATGTAGGACTAATACATGAAGAGGATAGCTCGATTGGGCAGGCGTTAGCGATTCTCGATGGCTTGCTATGGGAAAAACCAGGACTGACCCTGAACACCAATGAATCCCAAGACCCAGATGTACGAAATTTTGCCTATGCTATTGGCTCCTTAAAGCAAGACGTAGACAACTTTTTTGCTGGCCGAGAGAAAGAATTTGTTCAACTTGAGGAAGCGAATAATCGTGCCGCTCAGTTGTCATTTGAAATCGAGGAAGCATTACGACTTTCCGAGTTTGAACAGCTCAAGGTTCAAAAGCTTGCTCAGGAAAACCAGTCGATTGCAAATGAGATCAAACAATCCTTACGAGAAATTCTCATTGTTCTTGCCGACTTTGTGGATATAAGATCAGGTGCTGAGCCTGGTTTTACTCGAAAGCTTGCTGATATGACTCATGAATTGGGCGTTGCCTGCGAGATTCCTCAGCATCTGCGGGAAGACCTCTATGAGGCTGTGCTTATGCACCATGTTGGATTCTTGGGAATTCCTGACACTGTTAGCACGGATGATCCCGAATACATTGATCATTGTGAAGTTGGTTACCGAGTGTTAATGAATACAAAGGGCGAGTTAATGCATTATGGAGCTGAGATCGCCTATTCTCACCATGAACGTTGGGATGGAACCGGATATCCACGAGCATTAGTGGGTGAAGCAATCCCTTTGCAAGCCCGCATTGTAACGATCGCCAGCGAAATGTTGAATTGTGGGATTCAAAATTCAAGTGAAATGGTTACGCACTTACGCAGCCTTGCTGGCACGCTTCTAGATCCAGATCTTGTGGAATTGATCGCAGTAAATCCGTTTGCTGGCGAGCATATTTGAATGATTTTTTTTGATTGGCTCAGCTGCAGAACGGATTGGTTATTCGCAACGCCGTGAATCTAGTTCGCACAAGACTCGCTTTAGCACGCATGGAGACTGCCGCCAAGCGGCAGTGACGGGTGTTCGCGGCAGTGACGGGTGTTCGCGACCGTGACGATTGTTCGCGGCAGTGACGGGTGTTTGCGACCGTGACGATTGTTCGCGGCGGTGACGGGTGTTTGCGACCGTGACAGGTGTTCGCGGCAGACCCTATCTTACCATGGACGGTGGGGGGATCGCGATAATTCCCTTTGAATTAGGTATATTTCGCCCACATTATGCCGCGATTTGTGATCTCATTTTTCACCGATTCCCAAGGGATTCGCAGCCAAGTCATCGAAGCCGAGACTAGGGATCTTGCCCTGCACCGTTTTTTTGATGAACATGTTGTGGACTATTCGAAAGATTCTGAAGGCTTTGCGTATTTCCGCGAAGACTTTGAAGACTCGGATCGCCCCTTGGGTTCTATCGTAGAATTAGGTCAGTAAATTAGCGACATTTTTTATCATGAATTGAACCGCGTCTAGAATTGTAAAGAGGATTTTTCCATGGCCGAAAAGAAAAAAGTTGCAGACAGTCTCAAAGATATCGTGAACCTTTGCAAGCGTCGTGGCTTTATTTTCCCCGGCTCAGAAATCTACGATGGCCTAGCAAACACATGGGACTATGGTCCATATGGTGTTGAACTCAAGTGGAACATCAAGAACCTTTGGTGGAAAAAATTTGTTGGAACCCGCTCTGATATCGTTGGTCTTGACTCTTCGATTCTCTTAAACCCCAAGGTGTGGGTGGCTTCGGGTCATGTGGGTAATTTCTCAGATCCGCTGGTGGATTGCAAGGTTTGCCATGAGCGTAGTCGCGCAGACCACTTGCTCGAATCTAAGCTTGGTAACGGTTGCACTGCAGGCAAGGACTTTGCCGGTGTCGCTCAAATGATGAAGGACAATGGAATACAATGTCCCAAATGCGGCAGCAAGGATTTCACAGAGCCACGCGCGTTTAATCTCATGTTTAAAACAGAGATTGGTGTGCTCGAAGGCGAAGGTGCAAAGGTGTACCTGCGTCCCGAAACGGCACAAGGAATTTTCATCAACTTCAAGAACATCGCAGACAATTGCCGTCAAAAGATTCCATTCGGTGTGGGTCAAATTGGCAAGAGCTTCCGCAATGAAATCACACCGGGCAACTTCATTTTCCGTACGCGCGAATTCGAGCAGATGGAGATGGAGTTTTTCTGCAAGCCAGGCACCGAGGTTGATTGGTACAACTACTGGAAGCAGTTCTGCATGGATTGGCTTAAAGAGATTGGCATTCGTTCCGACAAGCTCCGCATGCGTGAACACGCAAAGGAAGAGCTTTCGCACTATTCAAATGGCACTTCGGATATCGAATATGATTTCCCATTTGGTTGGGGCGAACTCTGGGGCGTTGCAAGTCGCACCAATTTCGATTTAACTCAGCACATGGAGCATTCAAAGTGCGATTTACGTTACCATGATAAGATCACCAACGAGAAGTACATTCCTTTCGTGGTAGAGCCTGCGTTGGGCGTTGATCGCTTGCTCCTCGTGATCTTGACGGATGCCTACGAAGTCCAAGAACTTGGTGAAGGGGATACTCGCGTGGTATTGCATTTCCATCCAAGCATTGCTCCAGTCAAGGCCGCCGTACTTCCGCTTTCCAAAGACGAAAAACTCATGGAAATTGCTGATGGTATTTACAAAGGCCTCATCAAGAAGTGGAACGTGGAATATGACGAGACTCAATCCATTGGCAAACGCTATCGCCGTCAAGATGAGCTCGGAACGCCATTCTGTATTAC
>Ga0302272_1000348_pt1 | contig 21228 bp, 12 predicted proteins | sample III_Bog_N1_2_FD_198772 | JGI IMG/M metagenome (GOLD analysis project Ga0302272, IMG submission 198772) | Peat permafrost microbial communities from Stordalen Mire near Abisko, Sweden - III_Bog_N1_2 | ecosystem: Environmental > Terrestrial > Soil > Wetlands > Peat | place: Sweden: Abisko...
GTGCAACGCCTTTATGTGGATTTCCTTATCATGCCGCAGAACGTTATGTGCCCAAAATGATTTCTGCGGGCTATCGCGTTGCCATTTGCGAACAAATCGAAGACCCCAAGCTTGCTAAGGGGATTGTGAAGCGCGATGTGGTCGAGATTATTTCTGCCGGCACAGCCATGAGTGAATCGAACTTAGAGGCTAAGGCTCCGAGCTATCTGTGCGCGTTGTGGCCCGCACGTGATGCCAAGGACTGCTGGGCTTTGGCTATGCTCGATATTACCACAGGGCATTTTTATGTCGCAAGTGCAAATGGTTCAGAACTTGAAAGCGAACTCTATCGCAGGCTCCCGCGCGAGATCCTGTGGGCAGAGGGTACTGTGCTTACTTCTGCTGTCAAAGAATATTTAGAGAGTGAAAATGCGCTGTTGACTGAACTTGGTGCAGAGCTCTTTGATGAGAAAATTTTAGCACCCATTCTTGCCAAACATTTTCAGGTGGAAAGCCTTGAAGGGCTTGGGCTCGACGGACGTGAAAACGAGACGCGAGTTGCTGGTGCAGCGCTTGCTTACGTGCTCGATCAAAAGAAAAATTCGCTCGATCATATTACTCGCCTTGAGGTGGTGAGCCTTGGGGATGCGATGACTCTTGACCCCGCGACCTTGCGAAATCTAGAGCTGATTCGCCCGCTGAATTCCGAGGATAAAGCAAGCACGCTATTTTCGGTTCTTGATTTTACGGTGACAGCAATGGGTGGTCGCAAACTTCGCGATTGGATTAGTCACCCTTTAGTGTCGGTAGAACGCATTGTCAAAAGACAAGAATGCGTAGCAGGCCTTGTAGATCAAGCTTTAGCGCTCGATGAAATGAAAACCTGTCTGCGCGAGATTCAAGATATGGAGCGCTTGCTTGGGCGTGTGGGTTCGGGCCGCGCAAACTCGCGAGACTTGCAGGGCTTAGGCAAATCCCTTGTGCGGGCTTGTGCTGTGGGGCTTGTTGCACGCAGCATGCCGCAGGCGCGCTTTCAAGAATTAGGCAATACGCTTTGTGCCGTTGAAGGTCAAGGCGAACATATCCTCAAGTTCTTACAAGAAGAATTACCGATCACGGTGCGCGAAGGTGACATGATTCGCCCCGGTGCCGATGCCGAGCTCGACAAGCTCAACGATGATATTCGAGAGTCGCGTGAATGGCTTTCTGGCTTAGAGTCTCGTGAACGAGAACGCCTTGGTATCTCTAGTCTCAAGGTCGGGTTCAATAAGGTCTTTGGCTACTATCTTGAGATCACAAATTTGCATACGGCAAAAGTTCCTGCCGAATATATTCGCAAGCAAACCATTGCCAATGGTGAGCGCTACATTACGCCAGAAATGAAAGAATGCGAAGCGTTGATCTTAAATGCAGAGTCGCGAATTCATGATAAAGAATATCGAGTATTCTGTGCGCTTCGCGATGAAGTGAATGGCTGGCGTGCCGCGCTGCAGTTCGCTGCAGAGGCTGTCGCAGAATTAGATTCGATTTTAAGTCTTGCCACAGCGGCTCGCAAACGAGGCTATACACAGCCTCTTATGACCGACGACGATACCCTTGAAATCCAAGGTGGAGTGCACCCTGTCATTTGTGCCGTGAATCCTGATTTGGCTTTTATTTCCAACGATGTGCAACTGGGGTTTGGGAAAAAGAGATTGATGCTGATTACTGGGCCGAATATGGCGGGTAAGTCTACGTACTTGCGGCAAACAGGGCTTATTGTACTCATGGCGCAAATGGGTTCTTTTGTACCAGCACAATCGGCGCGCATTGGTGTTGTGGATCGAATTTTTACTCGTGTGGGAGCCTCGGATCGCTTGGCGCGTGGACTTTCCACCTTCATGGTTGAAATGATTGAGACCGCAAATATTCTGCGCAATGCGACCCCGCGCAGCTTGGTTTTGCTCGATGAAATTGGCCGAGGGACTTCGACTTTTGATGGCTTATCCATTGCATGGGCAATCACAGAAACTCTGCATGATGATCAACGGCGTGCTGCAAAAACTTTGTTTGCCACGCATTACCATGAGCTGACTGGCCTAATAGAATCTTTGCCGCAGGCCGGTAACTACCAAGTGACTGTTCGTGAAGAAGGCAAAAAGCTTTTGTTCTTGCACAAGATTATTCCAGGTGCATGCGATAGCTCGTATGGTATTCATGTCGCCGAAATGGCAGGGCTTCCGAGCGAAGTGGTGCGTAGGGCTCAACGAATTTTATTGCGCCTTGAGAAACACCAAATCGATCCTTCTGATCGTACTCAGACTGAGCTTGTAAAGAAGAAGCCGCAAGTTGATTTATTCTCTGCTCCCGACGAAGATTCTTCGCTTGTGTTGAGCGAGTTGCGCAAAGTTAAGCCCGAAGAGATGACTCCGCTACAGGCGCTCACATTCTTGACTGAACTTAAGGCGAATTTCAAACTGTAAGTTTTGACATCACAAAAAGTTGTCGTTTTCTACGCTTTTTACACAGTTTGTTCACTAATTCAGGTGCTTAAAGCAAATGCCCGAATTTATTCTCAGATCTGAGAGTACCTTTCGACTATCATTTTGATAGTGGGGGTCTTATGCATAGAACCTTGTTCGTGGCGTTGCTGTTGCTTTTCGCTGTCCAAACTGCGATGGCGCAGACCTGTACCCTTGACTGGTCCACGAACCAGAGTTGCTTAAACGTTTCGCAACTTGGCGGCGATACGGTTGTGCTTCCATCGAACGTAACGCGTTTAAACCAAAATGGCCTGACCCTTTGTCCTCTCAAAACGTCAGCCTCGCAGTTGCCTGCGGTGATTTTTGTTGTAGATGAATCCGCGAGTATGGATTCGGCCTTGAATGGTTATGCGGCCGGTGATCCTGCCCATTGGCGCTCTAAGCTTGTGCGCTATGCAATTCAATACATGCATAGCATTTCTGGATCGGGTTGGTTCAGTTATATCCAATTTGCTGCCGGGGTAAACTCTACTTTGACCGCGTCATCAACGAACGACTGTAACCCAGCGATCAATGGCACCACAACCAAGTTGTTCTCATCCGACTTTCTTTCCATGAGCGATAGTGTTGTGAACGCTTGGACCGCGGTGACTGGCCCAGTTCAGAATCGTTGTCAATCGGGCACGGACTATTATTCTGCACTTGAGCAAGCAAAGTCCTATGCGGTGAATTTTAATCCGGGTGATGTCATCGCCAATCCTGTGGTCATTTTTATTAGTGATGGATATCCTAATCAAAATACCAAGAAGACATTCAATCCCATGAGTGTGACCGATTCAATCCCAGGTGTTTTTCCTCCGATCTATGGCATTTTCTTGGGCTCAGACACTACTGCAGATGGCGCAACCCTTGCGAAGCTTTCGGATACTACTGGCGGGCAGTATAATATTGTGAACCCAGGCGATACCGCTCAGATGAAAGCTGTAATGAATAAAATCATTCAGATGATTTCCAATGTATCGAAGCCAACTACTGTGAACTTGCAAATCAATGGAGCGTCTTATGCTGGTGTAACTACTCCCGTGCCTGGTGGCAGTGCGCAAGTGACGTTCCCACAATCGATCCCCTTAATTGCAGGCACCAACCCTGTGGAAATGGATGTGAACTACGTAGACTCCGCAGGCCTTCCTCGCACAAAGACCACCGTCTTTACCTTGTCTGTAAGCGGTGCGGCTAAAGATACTGGTGTTTTTGCAATCGACTCGATGTTCTCGACCACATGTGCAATCGGAAATTCCTTGGTTGTAAATGGTCTCACGAACCCTTTGCTGGTGAGCCAAACAATTCTTGCACAAACTCCGCATTTGGACTCAGATACACTGAAGAGCCTTGCGATAAAACTCGATACACGTCGCTATGTGTCAACGTCTACACAGATGACTGTGTACGCGCGTAGGACAGGTGATTCTGTGACAGTGACGCTTCCTGCTGTCAATACCAATGGGCTTTACCAGTTTGCTTTAGCTGTTAAGCTTTCTGGGCAAGATTCTCGTGGAGTCCCTAAGGCTGGAAGTCGTGTGGACTCAATTTTACAAGTCGCCCCCTTTGATACTCTTGTGCTGCGTTGGAAAAATCCTAGCGACCCTCGCGACACAATTTTCGGAAACCTCTTGCTGTATTCAACCCCGAAAGTGATGTTCAATTCGGACACACTTGCCATCGATCAAATCAGCGCGACGGTTACGGACGCTTCGGTTAGCGGGCTTACTGCACCGGTGGAATATCGTTGGTCTAATGGGCAAGCGGTTTCTGCCGAAGACTTACGCCGCATCGATTCTTCACTCAGCTTTAACACGACATCCAACCTTAAATCTCAGTTGCTTTCAGAGTTGACCAACAAGCTTGTGGTTGTCTATGTAGATCCTTTGTTCAACACGACCTACACCGATACTGCAACCCTTGTTTTCTCAACACCAGTGCTTCCTGTGGCTTGGATGCTCGATGCCGATGGTGATGGTCGTGCTGATCAATTGAAGCTTACCTATGCAACTTCACCCGCTGCAAGCCAGCATTTCCCTAGCTTCCAAGTCATTTGGGGTGCAGAAAATCAAGACACCATGTTCTTGCGCGTAGATAGTTTGAACCCAGCTCTTTCTAGCGATATTGTGAAGATTACCAAGACATCTTCGGGTGGAGAACAATGGCTTTTTGACTTGACTCCGCTTCCGTTTGCGCACACGAGTGGCAATGGCGTGCGCGGGCAGGGAACCCTTGTGATGAAGGGGTGGTTTGACAATCGCAATATTGAGCGTGTGATCCCCCTCGAAGACAAGGTCGGCCCTGTGCTTACCGAAATGTGGATCGACCCTACCGATGTCACTCTTTCCTACTTCCGCGTCTCTGAGCCCCTTTCAACCACCTATACGGGCAACTGGGTGCTAGACTCGCGCAGCGGAGCTCCTGAATGGACGCCGCAGGTGGATTCCGTTGGCTTCAGTGAGGTTACTGGGATCTATTCCATGCGCCTCAAGGATTCCCCAGACAATCGTGTTTTGGGTGGGGATAGTGCGCGTTTGATTTATTCGTCGAAGGGTGGGGTGCAAGATTTGAATGGGAATGGCGCAGAAACAAATAATCCGTTTGTACTTGTGCGGGGTACTCGAGGCGCTTCAAATAGCATGACCACCAACTTTGTACAAGCCTTGGTGCATGGGGATAATGTTGTTGTAAACCTTGTTCCGCAAGCCGGCGACTCCACGGGTGACTTCCATGTGCTGTTGCAGAATTCAAGCACGCATAATTTCACTGAACCGACGGGTGAGAGTGTTGATCAAAATATATCGAAGTCCATGCCAACTCTGCGCGTGGATGCATCCCTTCCTCAGCTTTATGGACTAGATAGTAATGGCCGTGTATTACAAGGAATGCTCGTTGATGGGAAGCTCGCATGGACGACTGAAATTCAGGTGAAGGGGTGCTTCTATGATCAGCTTGGGCAGTTCATCACTTGTAAGACCGCGCATGTTTCTATTGATGATACGTCCAAAATATCTAGCACAGGCTCAACCAGTTTTGCACTCATTTGGACTCCAGATTCCAAGAAAGGTTTGATCACGCGCAGTGGTCGTGCTGTCGGTAGCGGAGTGATTTTAGCCAAAGTGCAAGCAGATCTTATCTCTACCGCTCAAGTTGACTTAAACATCTATGATGCTTCGGGAAATGTGAGTGACAAATCGATCAAGAAAGGCGCTGTGATTCATAAGAAGCAAGAGACAATCTCAATGCTTGGATATCTGCGAAAATAACACCCATAAAAAAAAGCCCGCGGTTTCATTCCTGCGGGCTTTCTTTTGATCATTTTTTTCCCTAGTCCTGTACCAAATCCATTAACGCCTTGGTACGTGAAGGGTGCTTGAGCTTTGCTAGCGCCTTTGATTCGATCTGACGAACGCGCTCACGACTGATCTGGAAGTAGTCTCCAGTTTCCTTCAGAGTACGTACACGACCATCGTCTAAGCCATAGCGCATCTCAATGATCTCTTGTTCTTTCTCATCGAGAGATTCGAGAACGGATTGAATCATTTTGCGCAGAGTCTGCAAATTGGTTGCGTCACTAGGGCGACCTGCTGCTGGGTCTTCAATGAAATCCGAAAGCTTGCTCTTGTCTTCGTCGTCCATATAGGAATCGAGAGACACAGGATCTTGCGCGGCTTCCATGGCAATCACGACTTTCTTCATCGATAATTGTGTGATCTGAGTAAGCTCTTCGGGTGTTGCTTCGCAGCCATTCTTTTGCACATAAGCGCGTTGAGCTTTAATGATCTTGCGCACAATGTCTTGCATATTGGCAGGTAGGCGAATGACCTTGCCTTTGTTGCCAATCGCACGAGTAATGGCTTGCTTGATCCACCATGTTGCGTAGGTACTAAACTTATAACCCTTCGTGTAATCAAAATTTTCGACGGCTTTAATAAGGCCTGCATTGCCTTCTTGCACAAGGTCAATGAATTCCATGCCACCCGAGCTGTAACCCTTGGCTATGCTGATCACCAAACGTAGGTTGCAACGGATGAGTCGCTCTTTCGCTGTGTTGCGCAGCAATTCCCACTTGCCGAGTTTGGCAATTGATTTCATGAGCGTTGGATTCGCGAGAGCCTTCATTTTGAAAACTTCAATGAGGCGATCTGTTTGCCGATGGGTGAGAGAAAGCTTCATCGCTGTTTCGCGTGCAGTCTTGCTCGCAGCGTCCATCTTATCCGACAATTTCTTTAGAGCTGCGCCCGAAGTTCCGCGGAGAGAAGCGTCTGTGTAGACTGCGATCGCTTCTTTCCAAACTCCGAAATCAACTTCAATCTCGGTTAGGATTCCTTGGATTTTTTTTACTTCGCGATTGTAATTCGCAGGGTTTTCCCAAGCTTGTGGAGGCAATCGAACAATTTCTTCAACCTTGAGATTTTCTCCCTTCTGCTTTGCGCCAAGGAATACCAAGCTTTCAAGGACAGAGGGAAGTTCAAAGACAATTTGGCAAATCTTTTTTTGAATCTCTTCAATGCTGCGCGAAACAGAACCTTCCTGTTCGCGGGTAAGCAAGGGAGCCTTGGATGCGGAATTCAAATAGATCCATGTTGGATCGAGATTTCGGGTCGCTGATTTTTTGTAGCTGGATGCAGTCGCCATGTGGTTTCTGTTACTCCTATTTCAAAACAATGTAATCAAGCGTTTATCATTTTGGAAAAAAATTTCGGGAGTCCTTCACGTAATCCAGCCCATAATAATGATGCAGATTGTAGACTATCCGCCTCACCAGCAAGTTTGATCTTCACTACTTCAAGTTGTTTCACAAAACGATTGCATTCAAGGCGAAGTTCTGTTACAATGCGAAGTTGCTCGCTTGTTTCTGGTGTGCGGGCTTGCAATGATTGGCGTGCGCGGCCTAAGCGAAAGATGGTGATTTGCACAAGTGTTGCCAGAAATTCTTTTTGTGCCGTCTCTGCATTCCACGTTTCTTCGGGCAAGCGCTGAATCAAATCGAGAGACGTATTCGGTAAGCGTAAACTCAGTTTCGCCAAATCGAACGCACCGTCTTCTTCATAGATTGCAAGCCCTGAATCCAGTAGTTCTACCAGTGTTCGCGATTCAAAAATATCTGGATCAAACCATGCATGAAGCGCTTTCCAGAGAAACGGATTCCGGGTCATTAGATTTAAGAAACGTGATTCAATCGGAGAGAGAATTATCGCCTCGGGTGGAGGCATTTCATTTTCGTCAGTGGGGGCGGGGAGCTTGATCTTGGGCGGCCTGCTTAGCGTTGGCATCGAAGCCATGAGCTGCCGAGAAACTGGATAGCGCTGAGTTGCTAGGTTCAGATATTCTTGTTTGAGAAGCGGGTCGCGAATGGCTGCGATGAGTCGGCGAATTTCGCTGTGGAATACCGTGCGCTCTTCGGGAGTGCGTTGCGGAAGTTCTGCAGAAAGGTGATCCAAAAAATCGCGGGCACGTGTTTGCAATAGATCGCGGAAAGCTTGCGCACCCTTTTCGCGCACCAATTCATCGGGGTCATCTTCATCGGGAAGAACCAATATGCGGATTTCCATACCCATGGGCATAAGGGTTTCTAGGCTCTTGCGTGCAGCCTTGCGCCCTGGTCCATCGCCATCAAATACCAAAAAAATTCGTTTTGCGTATCGCGCCAAAAGCCGCGCGTGTTGTTCGGTGAGTGCCGTTCCCGAAACTGCGACAACATTTTGTATGCCCGCTTGATAGAGTGAAATGAGGTCAAAATATCCTTCCACCACAATGACTTCACCCGATTTTTCAATCGACTGTCGCGCATGATTTAATCCAAACAAAATGTCACTCTTGTGATAGAGAGGCGTCTCGGGACTGTTCATGTACTTGGGCGCATTGGTGCCATCGACCATGATTCGCCCGCCAAATCCTACGATCTTATTGGTCAACGATTGAATGCTGATCATGAGGCGTCCACGGAATTTATCGACGACTCCACCGGCATCTTTTTCGTTAGCGAGGCCTGCGAGTACGCATTGCTTGGGGGAAAATCCCCTGCTTGCAGCAAGGCTCACGAGGCTATCCCAGTTGTCGGGAGCGTATCCGATTCCAAAGCGTTCACAAATCTCTGCAGAAACTCCTCGCCTTGCGATATAATCTTGTGCAGTCTTCGCGTGCTTGATCTGTTCGCAAAAATATTCGTGTGCGAGCTCGTTGAGTGCAAGCACAATGGCGCGATCTTCCATCTCGGCTTTGTTTTCTGCCTTAAGAGTTGGCAACGAAAAGCCGGATTCTTGCGCAACCATTTCGACCGCAGAATTGAAGTCAATTTTTTCATGATCCATCACGAACTTGAAAACATCGCCACCAGCGCCACAAGCAAAGCATTTGAAAATGCCCATGGAAGGGGTGACGTACATGCTTGGACTGCGATCATCATGGAATGGGCAGATGCCTAACCAACTTTTACCTCGTTGGCGCAAGGGAACAAAGGTTTGCAACACGGAAACAATGTCCGCGTTGGCTTTGAGTTGCGCAATGAGTTCCTCAGAATATCTGGCCATAGGATCGCCCAAGTATAGATAGACCGATTACATTTTTGCTTAGTGTGATAAAGCTCACATTTCCGCAGAAACAGATGTTTTGACAACGTTATTTGTGACTAAGCCCCTTTGGAGTGTTCGTGCAGTGAAGTATCTTGCCGATCATTCACCCCAGAGGAGAACCCATAATGAAGATGAAACAAACCCTAGCACTGCTCACTTTCGGTGGCGCAATGCTTATGCTTGCCGCTTGTGGCAGCGACGTAAAAATGAGCGGAGATGCTAGCGAGCGCAAGACTGCGAAAGCTGTGATTCGCGTTGTAAATAACTTGACTAGCCAGCCCTTGGATAGCGCGAAGGTGCTTCTGCAAGGTCAGAAAAGCCCCGTGGCTGTAGATGCCAATGGCATTGCATCCTTTAGCGACCTTGATGCCGGTACATATACCGTTCAAGTTGTTCGCAATGGTTATGCAAGTCGCATTGCTTCGTTTAACATCTCTTCGAATGTTGATCAGCGTGTTGAAATGCAGGATGTCAGCGTTCCTGTTCGTCTTCCTAAGATCGGCCAAAAGAAGTCTGGCTCGGTCTATGTGATCGATGCTAATGGCAACCAGGTTGCAGCTAAGGGCGCAAACTTGTTTATCGATCTCGGTGCAGATACATACATGAAGTCTTTGTATACCACCACTGCTGATGATAGCGGCAAGTACAGCTTCGACAGCCTTCCAGAAGGCGTCCAGATGTATGTGGGTATGTACGAATACACCTTGAATGGTTCGCAGTTTCCACGTGTGTCTGCGATTGCGGTTGTTCCAGCAACGCCACTCACCAACACTCTTGCTGTGACTACATCTGTCGTTGAACGTAGCCAAGACTCATTGATCGTGATCGTGGATGGTAAGGCGTTGACCACCGGTTCTATCGCCAATCTTGTTGTTGATGTTACCGATCACTTGACAGGTCAACCTGTCGCTGGCGTTTCTGTTGTACTGGAAGGCACCACCAAGACTGCAACGACCGATGCTGTTGGCCAAGCGATGTTTACTGGTGTAGAACAGTCCAGGTACACCGTGCGAGTCAAGAAAGACAGCACCTATGCGAATGTCCGTCTGCAAGCGAACTGCGTGAACAGTTCTGTTACGACATCTAGCTCGATCCAGACCTGCGAATACAAGGTCTACTTGCCTAAGATCGGTGTAAAGCTTTCGGGCTCGGTCCATTACGATAGCCTCGGATCAGTCCGTGCTGCCGCAAATGTTCCTGTGAATATCGACCTCAGCGCAGTCGCTGCCTCTCTTGGTACTTCAGGTGCTTTGGGTGATGGTGTTGTATCTTGGGTAACACCAACAATCACCACCACAACCGATGCCAACGGTGCGTTCTCGTTCTCGGGTCTTCCTGAAGGCATCGCAGTTTCTGCGAAGAATGCTCAGTTCCAGCGCGGTCAATTGCTCTATGTCTCCGCGACTGTTGCAGGCTATGCTAGCACAACCCGCGTAGAAGATCAGTTGCTCCCAGGTACCGCTGTTGCGCTAGCTCCAACCTTCACCGAAGGTTCACTTGCTGTGATCGCAAGCGATAGTCTCACAACCGACCATGACACCATTTCGGTGACATTCAATCTTGCGCTCAACACAAGCAAAGTGACCACCAAGATCAACGGCTCCGAGCTGATCTATCAATCCTGGTCTACCGATGGCAAGAGTGTTCGCTTGATTCCGCTTAGTGGCAAGTGGGCTCCTCTCCCCGCCGCAAACTCCATTGATTTCACCACGATCACAACTCAGGCTGGTCAAACATCAGGAAATATCCCGCTTAGCCGTAAGGTCAACGAGCCAATCCTCGCTCTCGTCAAGGAAAACAACACCGATAGCTTAGATTCTAACTCGGAAGTTGCTCTCTATACCTTCTCCACTGGCCTTGATTCTGCAAAGACCTTTGTGCATGTTTATTCCACCAACTTGGCCGGCAATCCAGAAATTTTGGTGAACACAACCTATTCGTCCGATCACAAGACCGTCCAGATCTTGCCTCAGTCTGGCCATTGGGATGTGACCGACAAGTACTTTGCTGTTATAAACGGTACCACCAAGAATAATCAAGTAGTGGCGATCTCTATTGGTAGCGTTGCTGCTGCAGGTATTGAAGTCTTCAAGGCTCAGAAAACTCCTAAGGCGATCACTGCACTGAATGTTGTTGGTTACAGTTTCAACACAGCTACAAACGTGTCTACTGCTCATCTTAAGTGGACTAGCTCTGATACCGTCATGGCTTACGAAGGCTTTGGCGCTATTGGAACAAACCCATTTGTTTCGCTCGGTGACTTCCAAACAACACGCTTTGATACAACTGCAGATTATGCGCTTACACTGGCTGGTGTCGATGTTGCTGATCCTCGCAAGGTTGATGCAATGAGCATCATGATCAAGGCTCGCAATGACTATGGAATCGCAACTCATCTTTATGGTGTTGCTTCACCTACAGTTTCGCTTGCACCAAGCGCAACAAGTCCAGCAACGGTTGTGATCACTCAGTCCACGAATGGAGTTGATAATAAGACAACAGATGTGACTGTGACGGCTACGGCTGGTGCCTCAGAAGACTATTATATCATCCGCGTTTTCGCGGTTAATCCCGATGGCTCTCTCGCTACCGGTTCTCCGGTGTACACCGCAGACCAAGTTGTTGTCGCACCAGCGACCACGCCGATTTCTTTCACCGTACCACCCCAGACTTCGGGAACTCATTTGAAGACCTTCGTTCGTCCAATTAAGAGACAGACAGTTGCTGGATACGATGCTGTGATTGGTAACTGGCAATCAGCAGCAACCTACTACGCTGTTCCATAATTTGATTTAATCGAATCTTTTAAGCCTCTCACTTCGGTGGGGGGCTTTTTTGGTCTAGAAACTGGGCTAGCATATTGTTATTCTAAAAGGGTTGGCGCTAACAACGTTTGGGAGTTGGTTTGTCACCACTTATTTTTCTTTTGATTCTTTGTATTGCCCTTGCGATTTTGCTGGTCTTTTTCCGTCGTGAATGCATTGCGTGCAAAAGGGCAGAAGCAAAATTCCAGAGCGCTGACGTTAGTGTCCAACAATTAAAACATGAACTATCACAAAGTCACCACGATCTTGTTGAATCTCAATTGCAGCTCTCAGAATTCAAAACGCTGGTAGATAGTGAAGTCATGATTCTGCGCACAGATCCCGATGGAAATGTGATCCAGGTGAGTATGGCTTTTGCCGCCTTTGCTGGCTATGAGCCCAATGATCTTGTGGGTTGCTCTTTTCGCCAAATTCTTTTTCCCGAAGCCTTGCCCGAAATATACCGCGATCTTTGGGGATCGTTAGCTTCAACCTTTGGCTGGCGCGATGAGATTGAAAGTACTCGAAAAAATGGGAGCCGGTATTGGGCCGAAGTGAGTGTGAGTCCTATGCGCGATCGCGCGGGCGTTTTGATAGGGTTCCATGCTGTTGTCCATGATGTATCGAGCCGTAAGCAGGTTGAACTTCTTTCCATTACCGATGAGCTCACTGGTCTCAATAATCGTCGTTACTTCAATCAAACTTTCCCGCGAGAATTGATTCGAGCTAGGCGTGCTAAGGATCCCGTGACTTTTGCAATCCTTGATGTGGATCATTTCAAACTTTATAACGATACCTATGGTCACCAAAAAGGTGATGAGGTTTTGCATGCAGTAGGCAAGACGCTTAAGACTATGCTTAAACGTCCCACGGATTTTGTATTTCGGATAGGTGGCGAAGAGTTTGGAATTCTCTTGATCGGTATGACTTCTGAGAAAGCGGAGTCGTACTTAAATGCGATTCGTTTGGAATTGATCGGTCTACGAATTTTACATGAGCACAACGATAATATCGGCTGGGTCTCTGCAAGCTTTGGTGCAGTTCATGTACACCTCGCAGAGCCTGTAAAAGACGGCGAATATTTTAGAGACGCTGATGTGAAGCTTTATGAAGCAAAAAAAAATGGTCGCAACCGAGTGATCATGACCATATTAGACGAAGCTTTAGAAAAACCGGATGTCGCTAGCCCGGAATTCGTATCAACTTGATCGCGCTCAGTCCGTGATACACAAAAATGAGCTGATCGCCGGCCTGCACAATGTTCAAATTTTTCATCTGATCTGCCGCTCGAGCAATGAACTCGGATGAATGCCCTTGGCCTTGTACAAGCATGGGCTGAATACCATAATAGAGATTACTGCGGCGCAGCATAGCGTTCGTGCGGCAAACGGCAATCACAGGTGCGCGTCCACCAAAGGAAGCAGCCATGGAAACGTCGGTTTGAGATTCGCAGATCACGACAACGCAGACAGCCTTGATGTGAGCCTGTAAGCTCAGTGCAGACCAAAGAATTTCACCCGCCTCACCAATGCCTTCTGGGCGACGATAGGGCATGGGTTCGCGGTCTTGCTCGGCATGGTTCAACGTGCGTCGCATCATCTGCACCGTTTCAAGCGGGAATTTCCCACTCGCGGTTTCACCCGAAAGCATTACCACATGTGAACCTTCGAATACAGCGTTCGCAACGTCGGTGACTTCGGCGCGGGTAGGGCGTGGATTCTCGATCATGCTTTCAAGCATTTGCGTGGCCACAATAGAAAGCTTACCATGGGACTGTGCGAGGCGTATAATTCGCTTTTGCAGCACAGGAATATCTTCGATAGGGCATTCGATTCCCAGGTCACCACGAGCCACCATAACGCCGTCTGATTCATGCACAATATCTTCGAGATTTGCGATGGCAAGCGGCGTTTCGATCTTTGCGATCAAAGGCGCGTTCCATTGTTTGGTCGCTAAAAAATCGCGTACTCGGCGCATATCCTGTCCATTACGTACAAACGAAACTGCAACCCAGTCAATGCCCTTATCCACCGCGAACTCAATATCCGCGCGGTCTTTGGCGCTCAGAATCTCTAAGCCATTGTCGATGCCTGGTGTGTTCACTGCTTTGCGTGGCTTGAGAATTCCAGAATCTCGAACCTGGCATTGCAGGCCATTGGGTAGCACACTTTGAACCACCATTTCAAATTTGCCATCATCGAGAAGAATGCGTCCGCCCTTGGGAACCAAGGTATGCAACGAAGGGTGCGAAACTCCAATCTCAAACTTACCAGGCCTTCCGGCACCGGGAACAAGCGTCCAAATCTCATCTTTGGTAAGCGTGTAGCTTAAATTCTCTGTGCGAACTTTTGGTCCGCAGAGATCCATCACAATAGAAATAGGAATCCCAAGGCTTGAAGACACTTCGCGAATGCGTGCAATGCGAATCGCATGTTCTTCGTGGGAGCCGTGGCTAAAGTTCAATCGGCAGGCTTCAACACCTGAATTGAACAGCTTGCGCAGCATTTCAGGAGAGTCTGAAGCAGGGCCGATTGTCGCTAAAATTTTGGTGAGACCAATTGTCATGATAAACCTCAGGCGCAATTGTAAGCATTCACGAAGGGAATTTCAAACCAATTGCCTTTCATTTTGACTTTTAATTTGATAGAATCCCGACGTGAACGTTGTCATTGTAGAAGATCGTACCACCCGCCTAACCGCATTGGTTCGGAGAATTGAAACAGAACTTGGTCATATTTGCAAGGTCTTTTCCTCTGTTTCCGATGCTCGAAAATTCATAAGCATCGAAGATTCTGAGGTGTTAGGCATGATCATCAACCAGCGATTGCTGGGGCCTGGTGGGCATGCTTTTGGAACCCTTCCTGTGATCGTTGTTAGCGATGGTTTGCCTGTCGAGGCAAGTTTAATGCTTCGTGCAGAAAACGTCTTAGATTACGTAATGGATTATGCGACTCACAATCATGGGCAAATCGTCAGTTTGCTTAGGCGTGTGCAGTTTCAAGGGATCATGAAAATCTTGGTGGTCGATTCTGAGTCGACAATTCGCAACCTGTTTTGCAACCTCCTAAAGAAGCATGGCTTTCATGTTTTGCAAGCAAAGAATGGCCGCGAAGCCTTGGAAATGCTAGAAGAGAATACAGAAATTCGATTAGTGCTCACCGATATGGATATGCCATTTATCAATGGTGCTGCGCTGATAAATGCCATTCGCGCTAAGTATTCTAAGCAACAGTTGCCCATCATTGGACTTGCTGATGATCATATCGACGGTGTCGCTGTGCAGTTCTTGCGCTTGGGGGCAAATGATGTGATTAGCATGCCGCCAAAATCCTTGTTTGAACTTCAAGTTCGTGTCATGCAGAATATTGAACTCGCAGAAGCGTTTCATGAAATTCTTGAGCTAAGTCGCAAAGATTTTTTGACGGGGCTATTTAATCGTCGCTATTTCTATGAAACTGCTAGCACTATTTTTGCACAGATGCGACGTGGCCGAATCAAGGTCGCTGTAGCGATGGTGGACATTGATAACTTTAAGAAGGTAAACGATACTTACGGTCATGGTGCTGGTGACAACGCCATTATTGATACTGCGCGTATGCTCAAAGCGAACTTGCGAGATACCGATGTGTTGGCTCGCTTTGGTGGTGAAGAATTCTGCATATTGCTTGCTGGCCTTGAGTCTGCAGCCGATGCTGTGCTTGTTATGGAGCGCTTGGTGAAAAAAATCAGCGAAAATCAACTCAGCCATGAAGAACATGAATTCAAGATCACCGTAAGTTGTGGCGTATGTTTGCAGCCAATGGAACAGCTCGAAGCCATGATTCAAGAATCAGATCGCTTGCTGTATGTGGCTAAAACAACAGGCAAGAACCGCGTTGTTTCGTAGTCAGGCCCGCATCATTGGCATATCCCAGAAAACTTTATTGCTAGGCATAGAACAGAAATTATCTCGGATAATCGTTCTCATTCCTCGGAAATTTCATGGCGGACTCCGTCAAAGCTTGCGGAATTTGATACTATGAAAATATGACTGTTCCTGTTCTCCATTGGCCTGAATCCTCGTCTACAGAGGATGTCTCGATTTTGTACGCACAGGGGGTGCGTCAATTGCGAATTGGCTCGCTTGCCTTGGATTGCAAAGGTTTGCAGAATCTTGATTCTACAGCGCTCGCGACGCTAGTGTCTTTGCAGAAAACAGCAGATCGTTTAGGTAGTGCGTTACAACTTGAAAATATGAATGAAACGGTAACGCTTGCGCTTGCTTCTGTGCCAAGCCTTGTGCAGCCTCAACAACTGTTGCGCAAGCAAGGATTTGTTTCGCATATAGGCACGTCGGTGTTCGGACTCTTTGATGAAATTCGGCAAATGCTTTATTTGTTTTCAGAATCGGTTTGGTGGTCTACCCTTGGACGTTTTGATAAAGGCTCTCTTCCCTTTAGCGATATGGGTTTGCAGATGGTTCGCTTGGGTGCCAATGCCGTGCCTATCGTGTCTTTGCTTTCCTTTTTGATCGGTCTTACCCTTGCTTTTCAAAGCGCATCACAACTAGAAACCTTTGGTGCTTCGATTTACCTTGTGCGCGGAGTTGGTATCTCAATGTTTTCAGAAGTTGGCCCCATGATGACAGCCGTGATTCTTGCCGGCCGTTCGGGGAGTTCCATTACCGCAGAATTAGCATCCATGTCTGTGCAAGAAGAAATCAAAGCCTTGCGCACCATGGGCATTCACCCCGTGCAATACCTTGTGGCACCTCGTTTCCAAGCTATGAGTATTACGGTTCCCTTGCTGTCGTTTATTGCAGTGCTATCGGGAATTTTCGCAGGCTTTTTGATTGCATTCTTTTATTTGAAACTGCCCGTATCATTATTCTTTTCTGAATTGCGCGATGGGGTTCCGCTCTCTTTGATTTGGCAATGCGCCCTTAAATCCTTGGTGTTTGGATGGATCATCGCTTTAGTCGCAAGCCAGAAAGGCCTTGCTGTGCGGGGCGGTGCTGATGCTGTTGGGCTTGCAACCACAAAGTGCGTGGTATTTTCCATTTCTGCAATTATCCTCGCCGACGCTTGCTTTTCATTCCTCTTTTATTGGTGATTCATGATAGAAATAATCAATAATGAATTCGCGAAACCTCTTGAGGTAGATGGTTTGCGGGTTGGCTATGCAGGAAACGCTGTGTTAAATTCACTCTCGTTCTCAATTGAGAACTGCGAGATCCGCGTGATTCTTGGAGCTTCGGGTTGTGGAAAATCCACCTTGCTCAATAGCATTCTAGGCCTTGAACGAGCTATGGCGGGGCGTGTTCGCTTCTTTGGGCATGAGCTGCAAGCAGGGCACGATGCGGTGCCCGAATGGGTGCGTGCACGCACAGGCGTTTTGTTTCAAAATGGTGCGTTGTTGAGCTCTCTCACGGTAGCGCAAAATGTTGCTTTGCCCATTCGCATGCATAAGCCCACTTTTAGCGATCAAGTTATTGATGAGATGGTGATGGCAAAGCTTGAGAGCGTAGGGATGCTAGACGCATGGCATAAATTGCCCGCAGAACTTTCGGGTGGAATGCGGAAACGTGCAGCCTTGGCGCGAGCCTTGGCGTTAGATCCTGGAATTCTTTTTTGCGATGAGCCCTCTGCAGGGCTTGATCCAGTTACATCTCGTCATCTCGATGAGTTGTTGTTAGAGTTGCGCGATAAACATAAGATTGCAATCTTGGTTGTCACGCATGAGCTTGCTTCGATTCGTGCTATTGCAGATAAAGTTTTGTTTTTGGCGCAAGGGCGTGCTTTCTTTGATGGTACATTAGCGGAAGCAGAACGTGAGGATTCTTCTGAACTCGCAAGCTTCTTTGGCCGCGCAATTGCACCTGCACAAGCAGAGCGCAAAACCGTTTCCTTCGTCATTGGGGAGTCCCATGGAAACCACTAAGAGTGAACGCATAAGGCTTGGCATCTTTTTGATGATATCTATTGCCCTTGTGCTGTGTATCGTTGGCTTTTTTGTTGGACAGCAGTTGCTAGCAAAGCATACGCCTTATTATACGCGCTTTACCGAATCGGTGAACGGCCTTAACCCTGGTGCGAAGGTGCGTTGGAATGGTGTTGAGGTGGGCAAGGTTACCAAGCTCGAAGTCGATCAGCAAAATTTAAATGCTGTCATTGTTCACTTTGAAGTACAGCCCGGAACGCCCATTAAATCTAGTGTGCAAGCCAATATGGTCGGAGCTTTTTCACTCACAGGACTTAAAACTATTGAGCTTACAGGTGGTCAACAAAATGATCCAAACTTACCAGGTGGAGCTTTTGTCCAAGCAGGGACTTCGCAATTAAAACAGCTCACTGGGCAAGCAGAGACGATTGTTTTCAAAACAGAATCCTTGATGAATAATTTGCTCTCCATCACGAGCGATGAAAATCTTGCGAACTTGGCAGGAATGCTTCGCCACTTCAATCACCTCTCGGGTCAATTAGATTCTTTGGTGACAATCAATCGCGCAGTACTCGATAGCCTTCCACGCAATTCGCGGCAGTCATTAAAACAACTCGACCTTGCAACCAATGCTGCTAAGCTACTTCTCGATTCGATTCAATACGCAGTGAACGCGATCAATCCTCGCGGTTTAGGAAAGTCTGCTCAGCTTACTTTAGATGCATTTCAAAAGAGCGCCAATGATTTGGATCACAAGATTCAAGATGCCGAAATTTCGAAAACATTGGGGAGCTTCCAAAAGGCGGCAGGGCAGGTAGAATCTACTACTAAGCACACCGATCAAATCTTAAATCGCTCACAAGAAGATATCGCAGCTTCGCTCAAGAACATGAAAGAAGCGAGTGAAAATTTAGCCGACTTTGCTCGTGAAATTCGAGCAAACCCTTCGCTATTAATGCGCAGTGAAAAGAAGCAAGATAGGGAGAGATAAATGCGGATTTTATTGTTGATGTTTATTATCGTTAATTTGCTAGCATGCGCGCGTCCAGTGGAAACTCGCTATTACATGCTTGATTATGTACCTACGCCCACAGCTGCGCGTTTGCAATTGGGTCCTTGGCCTTATCATGTTCGCATCAAGGATTTTACCATTGCAGAAGCGTACCGTCGCGATCAGATTATTTATCGTCAATCGCCACACGAACTTCGCTTCTATAACTTTGAGCTCTGGGCCGTCAAGCCTGAATTCTTAGTAACGGATATGGTGTTTAAACACATGCGCGAAGCTCATCTCTTTCAAGACCTGCAACGCACCTTCGAACATGACGAACCTGATTTTGTTTTGAAGGGCGAAATTACGGCCCTCGAAGAATATGACAATCAGTCCAAGTGGTATGCACATCTTGCCTTTAACATGACCTTGCAAGATGCACAGAATCAAACGGTGGTGTGGACACAATCGTGGGATTATCGCAAATCTGTGGAGCAGCAAGAGCCTGTGTTCATTGTGCGCGATTTGAGTGTGCTCCTTGAAAAATCCGTGAATGAAAGCATGGCGAGTATCGATTCCGTAATGATCATTCGCCGCAGTTTGAAAAGCCATGCTCGTGATACAACTCAAACTTTGCCTAATGATTCTTTGCATCACATAGATTCCATTCAGAAATAGGTCGCATGAGATTTTTTGCACTTAGATCGTTTGCATGCCTTTGTGTTCTCGGATTGGGAATGCTTGTGGGGCAAGTGTTGGCGGCGCTTCCTCCCGAGTTGCCAGGAGTGGAAGTCGGTGAACTTGAAACCACACGTAATCAAATTGCAAGTGTTCCAGCAAGTAAGCCTGCATCTGTCGATTCGCAAGGTTGGTCTGCTCCAGATATTGCTATGCAACTGAATCTTGATACCACCTTGGTGGGCATGGGGCAGGGTGCAATCTTTGTTCCTCGCATGACTGAATCGCAGCTTGAACCAGAAGTGGAAATTCAGAATGTAGAGACTCATCGTGAGTATAGCACGCATGCTGGGCATCGTTTTGCCGCAGATCCTGGTCGATACATTGTGCGTTTAGGTTCGGGTGCAGGCAAGCAACGCATGAGCTTTCAAACCCAGGTACAAGAAGGCCGCACAGCGATTATTGCGACTGCATGGGCTGGCTTAATTGTAGAGACAATCAATTCAGATGGAGACTTAGTTGCAGAAACTTACGAGATCTCTCGCCTTTCCGATGGCGAAGCTTATGGGCGTGGCTTTGGGCAAGGACAAGATCATGAAAAGGATTTGCACACGTGGATTTTACCTACGGGAATCTATCGCATATCTAAGGTGGGAACCGATGCTGGTTCGCTTACCAACTACATAACCATTCAACTCAATCGCGGAGAGCTTACGCGAGTTGAGCTTGTGTTCGATGTGCTTACCAACGCAATTATTGCGGGTGGTGTGAAACCTCCTTTGCATAAGGTAGATGCAGCTTCTCCGTGGACGATTGGTTTTCGTTTGGGTGGAAGTTTAAGCCTTGGTGCTGTAATTGCAGATGATCAAATGCAAAGCGATTTTACCACTGTCATCACGGACTTGCGCACAAGCCTGCGTTATGACAAGGGTTACTATCATGGTTTCAATGAGCTACGCATTGGCGAGAGCATGCAGTGGCTGAATGAAAAGACCAAGCCGCAAGCGTTTCTAGTCACCAACGATATTGCGCAATTGCAAAGCTCTTGGATTCGTCGTATCACGGAATGGTTTGGACCCTACACTCGCTTCACTGCGCGGTCGCATTTGGTTCCACAGGATTTTGGAAATGCATCGCTCGATAGCTCCTTGTATCTAGTGGGTACTAGGGGGGACACCGTGCAAACTATTTTGCCAAGTGCACGTTTTCGCCAGCAACCTGCGTTATACCCGTTGCGTTTAGGTGAAGGACTTGGATTCAATTTGCGTTTGCAAAAAGGAGCCTGGATCGAGGCTTCTGGGCAAAGTGGAATTGCTGCACGGCAGAGTTGGATGCATCATGTTTGGGTGGCTGCGAATACCCAGCAGTCCTTGTTTTTACAAGGAGTTGATTCGCGGGATTGGGGTTCAGAAAATATGCTGACCTTGCGTTTACGCCTTGGGCAAATGTTCACGTTTGACTTGTTGGGTGAGGTGTTCTTACCGCAATTTGATTCGCATCAATTCGAGGTCGAAGAATTGAGCGGCGAATTGCGTTTGGCTTTGCATCGCAATATTGAATTAGTATATCAGCAAGAACTAACAGACCGCAAGGCTGCTGGGCTCACGACCGTAAATGGTGGCCCGCGTTTTGAAAGTAGCAATACTGTGCAATTGCGTTTCTTTGTGAATTACTAGTCTTGCTATTTGGGTCCGAACTCGATGGAGCGTTGTGCTGCAAGGTTTGCGAGGTTTGCATCGCCCATTTTTTCGTAGTAGAGCGCTTGCTGAATAAAGAAGCCT
>Ga0302272_1000352_pt1 | contig 21095 bp, 27 predicted proteins | sample III_Bog_N1_2_FD_198772 | JGI IMG/M metagenome (GOLD analysis project Ga0302272, IMG submission 198772) | Peat permafrost microbial communities from Stordalen Mire near Abisko, Sweden - III_Bog_N1_2 | ecosystem: Environmental > Terrestrial > Soil > Wetlands > Peat | place: Sweden: Abisko...
AGAACGCCTATAAGACCGGGCTGGACTATCAAGCGGCTTATGATCAGGCTGCTTTAGGTGTCGGTGAATCTGAGGCTAGCCGCCGCGCTCAATTGGCTAACACCAAAATCGGGGCAGATACTCAGGCGAGCCTTGGGAATCAGAACGCCGATTTGCAGAAGGACTCATCAGTGACAGGGATGGTAGCGGCTGGACTAGGCGCGCTGGCAATGTCAGACCGTCGCGAAAAAACTTCAATCCGTCGCTATCTGATGACCGGAGGTAGATAATGGATCCGAGCGCAATCATGGGGTTGATTGGTAACCTAAAGGGCTCCGGAGCGGGCGATTTGCTGGAGGGAGAGGATAAGGGAAAAAAACGACAAGCCATCTATGACGACATGAGCGGCGGCCAGAAGGGGGCATTTTGGCTGTCGTCCGCGCTTAGCGGATACGCTTCGCAAGGTCAGCATTCTAACGCTAACGAGATACTTGACGGAGCCGGGAAGATTCAAGAGGAAGACAGGCTTGCTAGGCTAAAGGAGATTGCTGGCCAGAACTCTGGCCGCGGTCTGCAAGCGCCAGCCGTTCAAATGGCGCAGCAAGCTCCCGGTTACTCGTTTCAGTACCGCAATCCATCAGCGCAAGGCGCGGCCCCTGGCCAGCAATACGGCGTGATGGCGCAGGACCTGGAGCGCACGCCCGCTGGGCGCTCGGTTGTGATGCCGCAACCGGACGGCACCAAAATGGTCGACACTGGCCGGCTGTCAATGCAGAACACGGCGGCGATCGGCGAGCTCGGAAACGAAATCGAGAAACTAAAGCAATACGGTGGGCAGACCGTTGATATGCGAGGCAAGCGGTAATGGCAAATATTGTCAGTCGAGGGCCACACCCAAATATGTCAGGAGCCGAGCTGATTCGGTTTGACGATGGCACGACTCAAACCGTGCAAGCGGGAGCGTTACCGCAGTTCGCACCGAGGCCGCAGCCTGTGAATTATCAGCCGCAAGATCCGTCGCCCGAATACCAGCAGGCGCAAGGCGCGGCGCGAAGCCAGATGACTCCATACGGGCTCCCGCTGCAAGACGTGCAAGCCATTGCCAGTCGCCCAGTGTACCAGCCTGGTCGCGCTGCATATGATCCTAATAAAGAGATTGCTACGCAAGTGGCCGTACCTACTGGAGTTCAGACTCAAACGACCGGAGCTAAGCCATTTGACAAGGATGTTTACCTAGAGGCGCAGACCAAAGAGCGTGAAGCCCAACAGGCCAAAGCCGACGCTGATATGCTTGCGGCCTCGAACGACGCTGCTACTCAGCGAGCAATGGCCCATGAGCTGCAGGGGATCCAGTCCGACCAGCAAGCGAAGCAGCAAGCAGCTGAAGACCGCTACAACTCGAACATGCTGCAGCTCACTGGAGACGCCCAAAAAGTCGCCATGAAGGAAGTGAAGCCCGATCGCGTGTTTGAAAACATGTCCGGGCTATCGAAGATGCTATTTGCCATTTCTGCTGGTCTAAATGGATACGCTACGCAGGGCAAGTCGAATGCAACCCTCGATATGATGCAAAACATGATGGCCGCGGATATCAATGCGCAACAGAACCAGATCAATCGCGAGCAAGGTCAGGCAGATAATGCGCTTTCCAGACTTTCGCACCAGTGGGGATCACTCGAGGCGGGGCGATCGGCCCTGAAGGTTCAGCAGCTCGAAGTCATAAAGCAAAAACTTGGAGCACAAGCGGCTGAAATTGGAACAGCCAGAGCTAAAGCAAATGCCGATGCACAGGCAAAGTTACTCGAAGCTCAGCAAATGCGCGAGCTGGCGGTGCTGCAGAATGCGGCACGTGGTCAGACTACCGAAACCACGGTTAGCCAGATGAGAACTCCGATATCCGGCGCAGCCGGAGGCCTTCGAGCTCCCACCGAGGCCGAGATTGACAAGCGGATCACTCGTGAGCAAACGTTGCGCAAGTCGGGGCAAGACATTGTTGGTGGCGGACTAAAAAACGAAGCGGCCGCAGCAGAACTGAACGGAGCCATCCCGAACGATAAGCAAATGAAGCTGGACGAAAACATCGCTCAACGTCAAGAGCATCTCGGAAAGTCACTCTCCGAAATTGCCAACCTACGAACGAACGTTGACACCGTGATCAGCAAGGGCGGAATAACTGAAGATGAGCAGGGGTACGCAAAGCATAATGGTATCCCCGGAATCGGTATGTGGTATAACGCTCTCGAAAAAATACCGGTATTCGGAAAGGAGTTAGCTTCACTTGCCGCGAATGCAGCCGGCAAGGATTCGAGCATTGTTCGAAACCAGTCAATGGAAGCCCTGACCTATAAAATCAAAGAAGCTTCCGGAGCTGCATTTAGTGAGGCTGAGGCCGCTCGGCATGCGCAAGCATTGGGGCAAGCTGCGCTTGCTGGCGAAGACACCTTTGCGCAAGCGATGGTCAACTTCCGCAAGTCTCTTGACGAAAAAGAACAGTCACTTCGCGCTGGCGCTGGTTTGTCGGCTTCTCGTGCGTACGACGCTGCTAAGGGACAACTCAAGGATGAGGCCAGGTTTTCTAAGGCTGGCATCGTGGGCAAGTACGAGGGGACGGTCAGCAAGTGACCGAGGTAATGCGCAACGGAAACCGGGTACTGCGGTCGCCTGAGGGCACGCTAGTCGAGGTAAAGCCCGACGCTGCGCAGCACTTGCTCACGACCGGTATGGGAGGCAGGCGGTTCACCGAGGTTACCGAGGCCGATGTTACGCGCAAGGATATCGAGGCGCAGAATTCGACAGTCGGGGCTCGATTTGAAACCGCGGCACGCGGCGCAGGCGAGGCCGTGGGCGACCTTGGTCAGCTTGCGTCACGCGTTGCCGGATCGACTGCTGGCAAGGTACTGCTCGGAGCGAACCCTGTTACTGCCCTCCCCTACTGGGCTATGCAGGGCACACAGGCGGGAGCCAAGCAGGCGACTGGACTCGATGCGAACGACACATCGCGGAGCCTCGCCGCGCAAACAGCGGGCGTGCTATCCGGGGACCGCGAAGCCGAACAGAATTATGCGGAACGCACCGCGCTACTGAAGCAGATAAATCCTGGCTCTTACACGGCCGGCGAAGTCGTTGGTCAGGTTGGCGCCGGAATGCTTACGGGCGGCGTAACGTCCGCTGCTGGTCGCGGAATAACCGCTGGACTGACCAGGGCAGGGGTAGGACAAGCCGCGGCCAGAATGGCGGGAACTGGCGCGGCAATGGCCGTGGAAGGCGGAGCTTATGGCGCTGCTGCTACCGAGGGACAGGCGCGCGAATCTGGGCAGACCGATGGCGCTACCGCCGAGCAGTTGTTACAAGGGATAGGGCTCGGCGCGCTGCTTGGCGGCAGCATAGGAGCGGCCGGTTCAGGCGCTTCGTCGTTGTTCAAACGGATCGCCTCAGCCGAACAAAAGGCAGTTGCGCCAATTGCCGCTCAAGAGGCTAAGGCTGCGCGGGCCGCTATGACCGGTACCGCCGACGACTCAATCGCTCGGCTGTCATCGCAAGTGTCCGGCGCCGAATACGAAACGCTAGCAAAGTACGGACCGCACGTAAATACTCCGGAGGCTAAAGCCGCCCGCGAACTATGGAAAAATCGAGACGCAATCGTCGAGTCTAAGGTTTCGCCGATGACGAAGGACCTGCAAGCGGTCCGCGATTCGTTCGATTCAGTTACGGAGATTGTCCGCAATCCGGTATTGCGAAAGGAACTCGCTGAAAGCATTCCTGAGGCAATGCGACCACAAGCGGCGGAAGCTGGCGCGACTGCAATTCGCAAGACGATTGACAATGCCCGAAACATCATGGGAGCGCTTCCGCAAGATGCCTATTCCAAAGAGGCGAGAGCGGCTCTAAAGAAGTTCGTGGACTTCGGCGAGTCGCATTACGAGCGCGCAGTTTCGTCTGGCTCGGCTGCGGATATCAACGCGGCCGCAAACACGATAAAGCAGAATGCGCAGCAGACAGTCCAGACGTTAGGTGCTTTCGTAAAGGCGGATCGCTCGGCAGGTCTTTCGCGCGAAGTCAGTAGCAACGCAATGAAGTCTTTTGAGCAGCACGCGCAGGAGCCGTTGCGGCAGAGCCTAGAATCAGAAGTTTGGGGAGTAGCTGGCCAGGCGCAGAAAGAGGTCAACTCGGCTTGGGTCAACGCTCTAGGTAAAGAGGGTAAGCTAGCCCGGTTCAATGATGCATTTTTCGGCAAGGGCGCTGAGGGCTACGGCGCCGAGCGTGCCTACCGGTTCGCTGACACTGCAAAGGTCAAGTCATGGCTTGAAACCGCTGGGACCGTTGCAGGCGAAACCAAACAGACGATCGTGCGCGAAGCCGTTGATGCAATCGACAGCCTGGCGTCAACGATTGGCAAATATCACGAGATGACACCGGGACAGGCTAAGCAACTGGCCACCCTGCAGGAATCATCGTCTCGAATTCGCAAGGCCCTTGCTGATGTCGATGAAACCGTAGGCGTAGCTAACGAAATCGAACAAGGAATCATCGGCGCCGACAAGAAAGGCCTAGGTCAGCTGATATCGCCCGGGGCCATGGCGGCAACCGGCGCGGTTCTAGCCGGTCCCCTCGGGGCGCTTGCTGGAGCTGGTATCGGAATGCTCGCACGACCGGGCGCAGCCATGACAGCGCGGCAGGTTATCGAATCGGTAGCTGGGCGATTCGGTGTTGAGACCAAGCGCGGTGTTACTCAGTGGATCGGTGATGTAATTCAGAGCGGAAAGCGAGCGGCTGAAAAGGGCGCAACTGTCACTGGCAAGGCGGCGCGTCCGATTGTCCCGGCTGCCGTTTCTCAGTTCATCGGGCGCGATAAGGATTTACGCGCGGCCTACGAAAGTAAGCTGGACGGGCTAATCCAGGCGCAGCGCGATCCGAATAAGCTGATTGATTCGTTGGTCGGCGCAACCGGTAACCTCGCCGAAGTTGACCCGCGACTTGCCAGTGCGATGTTTGGGAAAGCACAGACGGCAATTCAGTTCCTAGCGTCGAAAGCGCCCGGGGGGACGCTCGATCCGACTGCGTTGCAGCCGAACCGAAAAGCTGTCGTTTCGGATTTGGACATGAAACGATTTGCTCGAGTCTATATGGCCGTAGAAAAGCCTGCGACGGTACTAGCTGACCTGCGCCGAGGAACGGCCACGCCAGATCAAATTGAGGCCTTACGGGTCGTTCACCCGGAAACATACGAGGCAATTCGCGCGACGGTTATCGATGCCCTAGCCGGAGCCGATCGCAAAGGAACCAGGCTGCCTCTAGCGGTGCGTTCGCAATTGGACCTGCTACTTGACCTTGGGGGAGCGGGCGTTCCTGCTTTGGGTCCAGAAATCGCCACCCGAATCAGTGGGCTTCAGGCGGCAAAACAACAGCAAAGGCAGGGTAGGCGGCAGAAAAAGTCCCCTAACCTAGTCGCTAGTGTCAAACTACCCCAGCAAAGCTGGCCATCGTTGGGAGTCTAGAAAATGAAGTATCGAAAAGCAGAATCTGACCTAACGCGTCCATCTGGCTGGGTCCGGCAAGCCTGGACTACAACCCCGGCCGCGTATGACATAATCGCCAATGGACCAGAGTACATTGCTAACCAGCAAGGGCGAATGTGCAAATGTATCTACGTCGTGACCGCTGGTACGCTAGTTTACACGGACCAGTGGGGCAACGATCAAACCGTTACATGCGGAGCCAACGAGCGGGTTGATATCGAATGCATTGCGCTGAAGGCCACGTCTACCGCGCAGGGCGTGAAAGTATTTTGGTAAGCCATGTCTAGGATTCCTGATAATGGTCGAATCGGAAACCTGATCGCACTGGCTCTCACTGATGCGAAACCGGGAGAGTCGGTGTGGGTCGACTCCGAAGGTTGCGAATATGTCGCGGTACCATCCGGAAACGCCGCAACGAATGCTATTTCCGGACCTAACGACCCGGAACCCATATCATGGCAGCCTAAGGGACCGATTGTTCTCCTCCCCGACGGCTCGACGGCGGCGGCGAGTCGGATTGCTTCCCACGATGCCGAGGTGGTTGACGGGACATTGCAGCTAAGCCCACTGCTCACGACGCGTCCCGGAGCGGTAACGCTACTTAGTGAGGCAACCTGTGCGCTGTATGCCAGCGATCTGAAACCAACCGGAGCCTCCGACAATTTGCTCACCACTGCGATGAACCCGGCAAATTGGTCGATGTCCGAAACCACGTACACGGCTGCTGGCGTGCCCGATCACCAAGGCGGACGCAATGGGGTCGCGATCCGTGAGACGGTAATCAACACGGCGCACTTGATAGCGATAGATCTCGAATCCGGCAACGTGGTCCCGGGCAGTGGGGCGCTGTGTTTGGAGCTGTTCGTGCGCCCTGTCAATCGCACGGAGTTTTCTCTGTACGGGTATTACGCTGGTGCAACGTACTCATACACGGACGCGCTCAATCTCACGACAGAGCCTGGCGACATCGGAAACTCGAACAGCAACACCAAAAACTCGGTCTACTCGGCGACGAAGGTCGCGTACGCAGGCAATGGGTGGTTCAAAATTTCGCTGAATATCACGCCGGAGGCTGGCTCAAATTCACTGTTCTATTTCAAGATTTATGGCGGGGCATGGAACTACGCTGGCAACACGGCTAACGGTTTCGATATCTCCGGATTGCGACTATACCGTCCACGACAAGAGGCGCCGATCGCATCGATCTGGACTCAAGCGACCACTGCAAAAAAGCCTACAGTCTATCCGTTTCTCGCCCCTACTGGCGGGAATGCTCTGTCATTTGAGCATTGCTCGGCGGGTAACTATGTCACAACGACCACTGCCGGGATGATTAGCTGGGCCGCAGGGGGGGCTGTTACGCTGTTCCGTCTCGGGAGACTGAGCAGCGCGAAGGCATTTACAACTGGCGACTCACCCAATGTTCGTGCCGAAAACACAGCAGCCACGAGCTACTTCGAGTTCGGTTTACGCGAGTCGAGTGGGACCAAATACTACGTCCGCCAAAACATCAGCGGAGGCAACGACATTTCAGCGCTGTCCAGCGGGAATGCCTCGCACCTGCCGGAGGTAGAGGCTGTCGTACTCAACGGCACCACTGCCCAATTCTATCGCGACGGCGTGGCGGACGGGACCACGCAGGCATTCGCGTTGCAGGCTCTCACAGTGGCACGCGTGCATAAGGGCACGTACGGCGGTTACCATTACCACCAGATCGGCGATCTGATAGAGGTACCACGCGCGCTATCGGCCGTAGAAGTGGCGGCATTTAGCGCCGAGCTACTCGCGCGACATGGGCTAGCAATCGAACCGTGGAAACTGGTGGTAGTTTTCGGCCAGAGCAACGCGATCTTGCGCAGCAATAGTGACGATATCCCGCAACTATGGGGCCCAAAACCGCGAACCAATGTGCCGATCGACTGGGGCTACGAGGGGGCGCTTCCGCCCGGTACCGCAGTCGTGCAGTCCGATGGATTCGTCGCTGCGGCGCCGGACCCAGACTTGACGGTCAACTATCCGTATCGCTACACAATGTCGCTATTTTCGATCGCACACACAATTGCGCGTCAATTGCAGGGCAAAAAAGTGGCGATCATAAATCACGGCCTTGGCGGCTCCGGTTGGGACGTGTGGGCGGACGGTAGCGCTCTGATGACCGCAACCCTGGCTCGTATAGCGACGGCCCGCGCGCGCATTGTCGGACCAAGCTCGGTCGTTGCGTTGGTCAGTTCGCTCGGCGAGGGCAATTGCGGACCGGGCGTAACCGATACGGCGGTACTCGGTCAAGTGGCGTCTGCAATCGGCGCATTTCGCACCGGACTGTCTAGCGCGGCATTGCCCCACATTTTGCTGCAGCTCAGCAATAGGCAAACCGCGCTGGATCCGTATCGGTCTATCGTCAACGCTGGGTTTACTCTGCGAGCAGCGGCGGACCCATACACGGCACTGGTGTCGCAAGACGGGTTAGCGACTGCCGGGGATGGCACGCATTTTACGGCGGCGGCAATGTGTGAGACCGGCTATCGCGTTGGGCGCGCGCTGGAGCCGTACCTCTAGCCCCACGCACGACGGAAGCTAAATGACTAGGTAATAGCGATGAAGAAAGTTAGAAAATGCTAGAAACAATCCTAAGTTTTATCCCAGCAAACGAATCGAAACTCCTAACTCTGTTCGGAGCGTGCGCGACCGTATTGTCGCTACTATTTGGGCTAATAGGCAAAACAGCAGCGTCAAAGTTTTTCGGGGCAATATCTCCAGCTGATTTAATTCGGATCTGGAAATACTTGCTGATGATTCTGCAGTGGATAAAACGTTGGCAGGATACGCGCAAGGTCATCAACGGCCTGATAACCCTCGGGGTTATCGCACTGCTTTGCAACTGCAGTCTCGAGGCCGCTCGGGCTCGACGCATCAATACGCAGCTGGCAGCCGGAGGATACTCAGCACCTGCAACTCCGCGACAAGCATCGCAGTGCGAAGTCTGGGACGGCGTCCATGTCTGGGGCGATTGGGTTGCTGGCGGCTCTGCTGCTGTCGGCGCTGGAGCTGGGCTGGTTGCCTCGCAAACTGGTGACGGCACTCGGACCGCGGCTCTTACCATGGGCATTGCAGCGGGAGCCGTGAGCCTTGTCTCGCTGGGTGTCGCCGAAGTGAGTGCTAAGACCTGGACGGAAAGGTGCGGTCAATGAAGCGTTTATCTCTGGCCATTTTGGCCCTAATAGGATTCGTCGGCGTGCTGTTGGCGCAGCCGGCTTGTTTCCCGATTAGTCCAGTAGGCGGCTCACCGGGAACCGGGGGATCGATTGCTTCGGGTGGCGCAGGCCTTGGCGGGAAGACCCACGTTGCCGGGGCACCTGCGCAGACTGGCGGGGCTTCGACGGGTGGCGTCACTGCAACCGGAGGAAAGCCACCGTGCTCGGCGTACGTCGAACCCACTGCGCCCAAGACGCGCAAAGTCCACAGTCCTGCAGAACTCAAGGCCTTCAAATCCAAGGTCAAGATTTCGGGTTGGCAACGCGATCCACAGCGTCAGATGCGCACGCGTTGGCGCCCGACCTATTCGATCGGGGCTGCGCTCTGCTCTGTCGCTCATACACCGAACGCATGGAAAGATGGCACGAAGACGCCTTTCAACCAGGCGTGGGGATCTTGCACAACGAACGCGACGGGGGGGATTCTGTCGACCGCGCCGTGGGTTGGGCATCTCACGCAAGATGAAGTTGACAACCAGATCTACCCGTTAGCGACACGCCTCGATCCATTCCCCGGTACATTCCCTCCCGACGATACCGGAAGCAACGGGCAGAGCGCGTGGAAGGCTGCGACGCAACTCGGATTCACCAACGTTCCGTTGACGGCTATCAGCTCGATCGATGAACTGATTTCGGCAATGCAGGTTGTCTCGTGCATGGTCGGTGTCGACTGGTACGACAAGATGTTCGAGCCGACGCAAACGGGCGAGCTTGTGATCGGGGGCAAGATTGCAGGCGGTCACCAGCTGCACGCGATCCAGGTGAATCTAGAGCTCAAGCGGATCTGGTTCCGTAACTCGTGGGGGTCTACGTACGGCTTGTCGAGGGGTGATGAGGTAGGCGGTTACGTCTACATGTCGTTCGGTACGCTGCAGAAGCTTGTTAATGCCGGTGGTGAGATCGACTGCCCGGCTTCGCCTCCCGTGGTTTCTCAGCGTCTAGGGTTCGGAGAAATGGATACCCCGGTGCTGCCATGACACCAGAACAGAAACGTCAGGCCATTTGCGAACTGGCGTCATCTCAGGAGGGTGTGGTTGGAGCTGAGCGGTATTGGCGCGAAGTACTCGGGCCAAAATGGCAAGGTCCCTATCCACGTCATTGGTGTGGTGCGTTCGCGCTCTGGTGTTTGCGAGAAGCCATCGGTTGCAATTGGGAATGGAAAGTCGGGCTAGGGTTTTTGTTCCGCTTGCTCCCGACCGACAATCCCTTACCAGGGGACATTTGTTACATTGACAAGCCCTATCAGCATCATGCGGTTTTGCTCGCGATAGGAGAGCAAGACAACGGTAAGCGTTTTACGATTTCGCAGGATGGCAATCAAGGTGCAGCTCCTGGTAAATGCCTACGTATCTATCGCAAGCTTCCTAAGTGGTCAGCTATCTATTCGATTGAATCGCTTTTATGAGACGCGACCCAGTATCTGGACCGGCTGGCACGGAAATACCAGCGGGGGCTTCGCCTCCGCTCGGATCCATCGATTTTTCACCGGCATATCCTGTTGGTTCCATTTACATCTCAGTCATATCGACTAATCCAGCAACGTCGTTAGGATTCGGAACGTGGACAGCGCTAGCCACTGGACGGTGCCTAATTGGTGTTGACCCTGGCGTGGGTGCAATTGATATCGCCAAGAAAACCACAGGCTCGTCGAGCCATGGCCATGCGGTATCAGGCGTTACTATTTCAGCTCATATCGGCTCGGCCGTTTCAGACCATGCTGCGCACGGTCATTCCATTGGAGCGTCCGCAACTATCTCAGCGCATGCCGGATCGGCCGTTTCAGATCACGCCTCACATACCCACGCCGCGACTGGGCTGACCATAACAGCACACGCAAATTGCTCAGTCGCGAATCACGCAAACCATACGCACGCCGCGGGGACTCTGGCAACGTCAGCTCACTCCGGAACGGCTGTGTCGGATCACGCTTCACATACTCACGCGGCGACCGGACTCACGGTTGCGAACCACACATCGGTTGCAACTAAGCAGGGCACAGCCGCGGGCAACGTGGTCACGACGAACACCCACACCGTTGGCGGAAACACGGCGGGTCCGTCCGCGACTCTCACGCATACCGTAACCCAGCCGGACGCGCATGCTGTTTCAGGCTCGACGGCGAACGAGGGAGTCACGCCGCTCTCGCACACTGTCACGCAAGCAGACGCGCATACCCTCGGAGGCTCAACGGGTGGACCGTCGGCGGCTCTTTCGCATTCGGTAACGCAGCCGAGTGCGCACACGCTAGGGGGCTCGACTGAAACCGTTGCTGCGCTTGTACATTCAGTTACCCAGCCAAGCGCGCACACGTTGGGCGGAACGGTAGATTCTGTGTCAAGCTTGCCTCCGGTGCTGGCCGTGTATTTTTGGGAAAGGACCGCATAAAATGCCACGCTACGCAGCCGGTAAAATAGCGCTACCCGATGAGGAGACTCCGTCTGAGCGGTCACGACGACTTAGTGATTGCCCTCAGCGCGACGGATGTATGCTGTCGGTCCATGAGCTTATTGACGAAATGCGCAAGGAATTTACCGGGGAGTTACGGGAGACGCGCGCCGAAATGAGGGCCCTTCGAACTGTCTTAGATAATTGGCTGGGCTCGAAGGGAATTCGTGTTGGAGAACTAACACCGTCCGGTCGCGGGTTGGATATCTCAGCGGGACCGCTCAAGCTGCACGGCAAGGCGTGGACAGTGGCAGTCGTTGCGTTACTGCTAGCAGCCACGCTCGGAACAATTGCCGCGGGCGCGTACGTCCTAGGCCAATGGGGCAGGCCAACAGCCGTGCCAGCAATGGGAGCCGGCGGACGATGAGTCCTGGATTCGAGCGCTGGCATCGTCGGGCGCATGCCAGGCGCGCTGCTGGTTTGACTTCCCGTGGCTCCGATCCACGAAGCGAACGGAGATATCCGCGTTCAGGTCCATCGAATCTGGCCGGTTAGCCTATCTTTATATTTCTACGTTGCTAACATTGACAACTATCCACGATGGGTCCAGGCTTGTCGAGTCGAGCGCGGAAAAGTGCCGCGGATGTCTTCAGTCTGTTACCTGGGCGCAGTGGTTCGCTACCCCGTCTGGCTCTGTCAGAAGCCGCACGTTCCGCCTATAGAGTACCGCGCTCGAAGCTCTTCTCATAAGGAGCAACCATGGAACAATCTCGCCAACAAGCAATCGTCGCCGCGCGACTAATGCGCGACCAGCAGGCCTCACGAATTCTCGATATGCTCGACGAAATAGAAGAGCGCATTGAGATCGTAACCGATCAAAATACCCGGCTGCATATCGTACGGCATCCCGAGCTCGGATCATTCCGCGGCTCGTCAACGCGTGACGCGCTTGCGCAAATGCTGCAAGCAGCTGACCTGCCGCCAAAGACCGAGAGGAACACATGAGCTCGTACGCAGAATACTTGGAAGGGAACCGCAAAGCGCAACTTGCTAACCTTGACAGGATACAGAAAACTAAAGCAACCAAACCGCCTTGCGGTACGAAGCGACGGATTGAGTGCACGTTGCACGTGCTGAAATATGAGGCTCGATCCGTCACTTCGGATCACAACCGGGAATTATGGGATAAGCAATGAAAAAAATCACAAGAGAATTATTGCGCGACTGGTACGCATGCTATTCGGACGATCGAATCCACGAGCTGGTGCCCGTGGAAGGTCTGACTCCTGCGCAGGTATTGGACCGAACTGACGTTCCGGTAGAGGATCGGTTGTGGGTCGTATTGCGCGAGTCCGTGATTCCGCGGCGAGAGCTACACCTCCTGGCGTGCAAATGGGCGCGCGAAGCGCTAGCTGTAGTCGGCAATCCGGATCCGAGGTCTGTCGCTGCTATCGATTGCGCTGAGCGATTTGCCCGAGGCAAGGCAACGACAGAAGAACTGGCCGCCGCTTGGGACTCCGCTTGTGCCGCCGCTTGTGACGCCGCTTGTGACGCCGCTTGTTCCGCTGCTTGTGACGCCGCTTGGGCCGCTGCTAGGGCCGCCGCTTGGGCCGCCGCTTGGGCCGCCGCTTGTGACGCCGCTAGGGCCGCACAAGTCGCGGACTGTCGTGCGACACTGACAACCCTCGCCGGGGATGCGATCCCACAATGAAACGAGAAAAGAGATGGGCTATGCGCATGTCGTACTGCTGCTGGAATAGGAACTTCATCCATCTATGGACAAGCAAGCCTCCAAGCCTTCTGACTCCCGTTCGCTGGCATTTGGCAATTGGCCCTCTGCGAGTGATCCGATTCAAGACATACGCAGAGCAATGGAGTGTTCCGCAGTGAAGCGCCATCTAAAAATCCTGACGAATTCGTCGGTATGTGACTATCTAAGCTGCCAGGAATTCTACCACCTACGAATCATCACCGGAATCGTTCCGCTCACTACTCGCGACCCGTTCGCGTTCGGCTCCGGCGCGCACGACTGGATCGAAAAGTGGTCACTGAACCAGCCGCAAGAATTCCCGGCGCTTGACGATCCGTGGGAATCGGCACGACTGCGCGCCATGCTCGTTGGGTACAATATCCGGTGGTCAGACTGGCAAACAGAACACGTTACGGCGGTGAATCCAGAACGGGAATTCGCGGTGCCGCTAGTGAATCCTGATACTGGCGCTAAGTCGACGTACTGGGAAGTTCGCGGGAAGCTGGACGATATCGTATGTGTTGACGGTGAATGGAAAGTCAAGGAAATCAAAACCTCACGCGACACTGGCTCAGGATACTTTGAACGACTGCGAATCGACTCGCAGATATCGACGTACCTCATGGCCTCGAAGTCGCTCGCCCTGCCTGAGCCCAGTGGCGTGCTTTATGACGTGCTGAAAAAACCGCAACTCAAACCGCTAAAACGGTCCGAATCCTACGCGTTAAATAAGGACGGATCAAAGCCCAAGAACAAGCGCGAATTCGACGAAACTCCAGACGAGTATTTTAGCCGGTGCCTTGACGAAATCGCGCAGCATCCCGAGGAGTACTATCAGCATTACGAAGTGGTCCGTTTAGAATCGGAGGTGTTGAAAGCGGCTCGCAATCTCTGGTTTACTGGCGCGATGATTCGGGAGTCGATCAGGCAAGACCGATGGGTGCAGAACACTAAGAATTGTCGCGACTGGATTACCGGGAAGTTCTGCGATTACTGGACGATATGCTCCGGCGTTTCGTCGCCGGACGATGCGAGCAGATACATGCGAAAGGCGCCGTTTCAAGAGTTGCCGGAGTATCAAAAGGAAATTACGACTGACGCTACCGCGGAACCAGAAACCGAATCAGATGAGGACCCATTTTTTCTATGACCACAATATCGCTAGCCGCAATCGAAGAAACCGGAAAGGACGAAACCGTTTCGTGTGTAGTCCACGGACCTGGAGGGATCGGAAAATCTACGTTCGCTAAAGACGCACCGTCGACAATCTTTATCGACGTTGAAAACTCTACTCGCGAAATCAAAGGCGCAAAAAAGTTCCCGGTCCCGGAAGTTTGGACGTGGCAATACGTCGTTTCGTGCGTCGGTTGGCTGCAAAAGAATCAGCACCCGTTCAAGACGGTTGCGTTCGATACGGTTGACGTTATGGAATCGCTGGCATGGGCGGAACTTATTCGGACCAAGCCGACGGTATCGTCTGGTAAGACCGTAGTCACGTGCAAGTCGATTGATGAATATCCGTTCTCCACCGGCTACACGATGGTACTGGATCACTGGCGCTCGCTACTCTCGCAGCTCGAACAGCTGCGGTCCAGCAAGGGAATGAACGTTGTAATGCTGGCTCACTCTGCGCCGCGTATGGTCGAGAATCCGGAGGGTGACAATTACGAACAGATGGATCTAAAAGCGAACAAGCACCTTGCTGGCCTGCTCTGCGAGTGGGCTGATTCGGTTCTGTTCGCCAGTTCGTCACTTGTCGTCCAGAAGGATAACAAGTTTTCGAAAGGGAAAGGCATCGGAGACGGAACCCGAATACTTCGCACCGAGGGGCGCCCGGCATTTCGCGCAAAGAACCGATACTCACTACCGTTCGAGCTACCGCTTTCGTGGGACGCATTCTACTCGCACGCACGGGGGGATCTCAGGCTCACTCCGGAGTCAGTCGTCGAGCGTATCCGTGTTGCATACGAAAGCACGCCGCTGAAATCGAAGGCTCTCGCCGGAGCCGATAAGTACAAGACCGACGTTCGTAAACTGCTCACGTTCGAGAACTGGCTGAAATCAGAATTCGCTAAACTACCGCAACCGAAGAAAGAGGAAATTGAGCTATGAATCGCACTGTAATCGCGCGCGCCGTTGCTTGCGTATTAGAGGAGGTGGGCGACAAGCTCACGCCCTCACTAACAATAAACTTCCGACTGGATGACGAGCATCAATCCGTCCGGCGTTGGAATGGTTGGCTTACTACCACCGAGAAATACAACGGTTTCGAGAAAGTCCTAGAAGCGCTACGTGCCATGGGTTTCAAGGGATTCGACGTTGAGTCCTTGCATGGGGCAGACGAAAATGTCTGCGAGAAACTACTGCCAGACGCGGTGTCCCTGGTCATTGAAGACGAACCGAGCCAGGATGGTAGTAAGCTATTCGAAAAAGTAAAATGGGTAAACAAGCTCGGGTCATCCGTTCTAACGGCTAAGCACGGTTTGACACCAGCGAACCGAATGACAATCGCTGAGAAATTCAAGCAGGCCGCGCTAGCCGAGAAAATGAAAGCAGGCGGCACTCAGAAGCCCGAAGCTCCCGCGGATATGTCGGACGAATTCGCGTCGTTGGGCGATGATGAAGATCCGTTCGGCTGAGTGATATATGGCAGAAACTAACCCGGCTCGAAAGGGCCGGGACTCGCTGACAATGTGCTCACTGACAAGGGAATCACTTAGGAACCGACGACATGATAACCGCATTTCAACTCCAGCTTTGCGCCGCTAGAATTATCCAGGTCAAGCGCGAAAAAAACCAAGCGCTTGCAAACGAACAGAGACCGCCTAAGCATCGGTTGCTGGTTACGATAGCTGATCTGAAAAAAGAACTGCTCGGACCGAAAGCGAACACCGCCAGCGAGACGATCGTTACGCTTGAGCGAGCCGTACTCGATGCTGTTCGCGCGCGTAAACTTCTACGATGTGACGGCGGATTTTGCCCGCCCGATGTTATGCGGGAGTCGCGCGAACGAGTGGAAAAGCACTGGAACAAAAACACAACCGAACCGATTCGGTAATAAATGTCATTAGTCACTCTTCGTCCATTCCAGCGCAACACGTGCCACGAAGTAATGTCGAGGTTCGAGAAATTTGACTCGGTGTTACTCGTGGCACCGACCGGCGCTGGAAAGACCGTCATGGGAACCGCGCTAGTTGCGGCTCATGTTAGGCGAGGCAAGCGGGCTCTATTCGTGGCCCACCGTCGCGAACTAATAAAACAATCGGCAGCGGTACTGCGGAAAGCAATCGGTGGGCATTCGGTCGGTGTGATTATGCCAGGGTTTCCAAGCACGCCTTCGTGCGCCGTCCAGGTCGGATCGATCCAGACGATGCTTGCGCAGGGGTTCCCCGACGGCATCGACCTGCTAGTGCTCGATGAAGCCCATCATTACATGGCTGACGATTGGGGAACGGTTCGCAAGCGTTATCCGGGATGCAAAGTCCTAGGGCTAACCGCTACCCCAGAGCGGCGCGACGGGCGTGCTCTCGGGGACATGTTCCAGACGTTAGCAGTGGCCGCTCAGCACTCAGAATTACTCAGGGACGGATATCTGGTACCCTGCCGTATTGTGTCGGCTGGTATTGCAATGGGAGCTAATGAGGTCTCAAATGATCCGCTCGACGCCTATCAACGTTTCGCCAGCGGGAGCCTTGCTTTTGGCTTCGCTTCCCGTGTCGAACAATGTGAAATTCTCGCTAGTCGATTCACCGCTGCGGGTTTCCCTTCCGCAGTGGTTGAATGTGGAACTCCAAAGAAACTCCGCGATCGGTACCTCGACGAATTCCGGCATGGCATTCTCAAGGTCCTTTGGAATGTCCACGCTCTTACCGAGGGAGTCGACGTTCCGCAGGCTTCGACGATTATAATCGCCCGTAAGATGGAGCACGTTGGAATGTTTCTGCAAAGCTGCGGTAGAATTCTTAGGCCGCATTCCGGTAAATCCGAGGCTCTGATTCTCGATCTCAACGGCGCAACACTTCGGCATGGCGCGCCGACGGAGGACCGCGAATACTCGCTCGACGGTGATGCGATAAAACGAACGTCACCCGAACAACTGCGCGTCTGTCCGCAGTGCGGCGCTACCGAACCAGCGTGGCAGGTTCGATGCCCAGCGTGCGGATTCGTCCCGCCGAAAGTAGCGGCTCCAGAACTGAAGATTTACAGTCACGAGCTGAAGGAAATATTTGCTGGCTTGAAAACTCCAGCGGACGCAAAGGATCGCGAGTATCAACGGCTGCGAGATGTGCAGAAAGAAAAGGGTTTCTCGTTGTACTTCGTTCAGAAAGAATTTGCTAAGCTGTTCGGAGAAAAGCCAGTTATACGTGATGCGACCCGCGAGGAAAAACAGTCGTACTTAGACAGGGTTCGTGCCGAGTGTTCCGAGCGCGGTTATAAACCGGCGAGGGCATCGGTACTTTACAAGCAGGTTTTTGGAGAGTGGCCGTCATGAGTGAATCGATTATAGACACCCGATCCGAAGCTGAGATCAAAACTCAAATCCGCCTTAGACTCGGCCGCGTCTGCACCCTATGGCTGCAACCGACCGGACACGGTAAGACGGAATCGGGTTCCGAGATTACATTTGGACTCTGCCGCGGCGCGTCTGACATCATCGGGATCCGAAAGTCCGACGGGAAGTTCGTGGCCATCGAGGTAAAGACAATCGACGGTCTGAAACGGCACTATCGAGACCTCGAAATCGCCAAAGCCAAGCATGCGAGGGGTGAGAGGATATCGGTTGCGCAGAGGCGTGCGCTTGAACAGTGGATGTTCGTGCGGCTCGTCGTTGACAGCGGCGGGCTTGCTGGGTTTGCGGTGTCCGAAGACGACGCGGAAAGGATTGTTGGGACATGAGTGAGATTATAAAAGGACCAGAAGGATATGAAGCCGCAATGGCAGAGCCGAACATGTGGGAGGCTAGGCGCGTTATGTTTGGGACTCGAGATAGGTGGAAACCCCACGTAAGCGATAGGTATGTTGCAGGGTGGTTGAGTTGGCCAGTCTGGTTGCTTATGGAACCTAGCAACGAATGGCGCCGCAAGCCGCTGCAGCCAGTCGAGGCGGTGAAGCAAGATGAGCCAGACGTGACCATGGCGGCAGAGATTGCTATGCTGAAGTCGTGCCTGGTTACGCAATGCGGGATCGCTCAGGAAGTTAGGGAACAACTCAGCTCTGCCCTCGACTCGCGGAAAGCCGCGGAGACTGCGTTGGAAGTGGAGCGAATGCACGGATGCTGGCTGCGAAACGCACTGGAGATGTGCGCGAAGTACTTCGGCAGCGCTAGCGTTGACGACCTGCGACAGCATATCGCGAAAACGTTGAGGGATATTGACACCGCCGGGAAGGAGTCGGGATGAAACTATCTGAATTCTGCACCACGGCGCGACGGTTCGTTGATGGCGTTTGCGCGCTGCCGAACGTGTCATCGATAGCAACGCGCGAAGTGCACAGACTGGAAAGAGACGCCGCAGCTTCACGACAATGGTTGGATGCGGTTGATGAGAACAGGCGATTGGCTCGTCAGCTAGATGACGCATTGTCCGATCGTGAAGCTGCCTGCGCCAACCGAGACGAGTTCAGGCGTGGAGAAGAATCAGCGCTAGACAGGCTACACGAAGCTGAACAGCAGCTCGCCGCCGAACGCGAGGCGCATAAGGAGCTCTCTGTCGAGTACCGTAAGCTAGCCGAGTCGAACGCGCGAACGTCTAGTGAGCTCTCCGCGGCGCGTGCTGATTTGGACGCGTTGACGCGGTGGCGGCTGCAGAGTGAGGAACCGTGTCCAGGGCAGACGCTGATCGTGAAAAAAGACCATCTAGGGATAACTCACATTTACCCATGCCACCTGCAGCCTAGCAGCCTATGGCGCCATACTCCAGAATCCCTCGCAGCCCTCAAACAGCACGACGCGGAAAGGGTCTGGAAACCATGAACGACGAAACAGTTGATACTCTGCCACAGTCCACGGCGGCAATTCTGGACCGTCTAAACGGACGCCCCGCCATAGCAGCTCGGAGAATCCTCGTGTCTTGCCTCGTGCAAATCGGCGCATACGATGAGGCGATCGACTGCTTGCACAGAATGAAGGAGGCGCAGAAGCCATGACAGCCAAGCCAAAACTCGCGCAACCGTCGAAGCCGCAATCGAGGAGGGTAAGAGTGGCGACTGAATACCGAAACCGTCCGACGCTCGACAAGTTGGAGCCGTACTACAGCCGGCATGTCAGCGCGATGACCACCGAGAACCTATACAGCAAGTCCGACATTGCTGCAGAGTTGGCGGTCAGGGACAAGCGGATTGCCTCCCTCACCGCCATCCGCGCCGCCAAGCTCGACCCAGTATTCGATTCGGCGGTGGCGCTGGCGGAGTATTGGGAACACGCTGTGCTTGTCCGTGCGCACCTGCAGACCGATGCGCCTGAGCTATTCGCGCTACTATCCGCCAACAGTGCCGCGGTGAAGGCATCTACAGATGCCGAAGACAACCCATATGTCATCTGCAAAGACTGCGGAACAGACATAGCAAAGCACCCTAACGAAAGTGAACCAAAATGAACCTACACATGATGAGCCGAAAAACACCTATCTTTGGGTACTTTCCGAAGACATCGATCAAGGACTGCTGGGCGACAATCGTCCGTGACTTGGGCCCGTTCGTTATTACCTGGCAACGACTGGATGAAGGCCGCTCGCAATGGGCCAGGCTTTGGATTGGGTGGTAACCATGAGTGAGCCAACAAAGCGGGGCGAGTCGACGCATCTGTGGATAATCCGAAACGGCAACTTCTATTCAATCTGCGACGACCCGGCAAAGTATCGCGTCGACCTTGAGTTCGCCACCGAGTACGTCCTCGCCTCCGACCTCGCCTCCGTCACGCGCGAACGGGATGAGGCCAGGGCGAATGTTGAGTTTCTTGAGCACGGAATCAATCGCGCATCTGATCAGCTAACGAATATGGCCAACTGGCGCGAGGGCGCTGATTCGTACGACCAGGAATGCGACAACGAGCCGCGCGAGTGTTGCGAAGATGTCGAGCTGATGGAAAAGGGAGCGGCGTCTATTCGCGATCAACTGACTGAGCTACTCGCCACGAAGGAGCCGAATGTTCCCGCCTAAGGATCCAATCCGCGACGTACTAAGGGCCATGACCCAATGCGAGCCACCTGAATTCGTGCGAGGTTACTCACTCGAGGGCCTCACCGATATGCAGGCGCAGCAGCTACAGGACTGGGCCTGCGAGAATTGCAAACCGTCGTGGTTGACGGGTATAGGTGTGCTAGATGCTGCGGAATCGCAGGTGAGAGAGGCGGTCGACAACGCGAATATTCCGCCCGCCCCGAAGGAGCCGACCGGTGCATAACACTATCCCCGTTGTGAGCAGATTCTACCGCTTTCCGTCGTCTCGATTCCCTCGGCGCATTTACCGAGTCGACAGCATCGACTCAGCTGGCGTGCATATGACCGTAGTCCGAATGGATCCAATTGAGATTATCCAAGACGTGGAGATTGTTCCTACGCGGTTCGAGTTCGGGGCGATCGAGGTTATCCTGTGACACTTCCGCTGGAGCCCCAACTAATAATCGGCGAGCTAATGCGAATCTATTCCGGTCGTATAAGCTTGTATGCGCATTTCGGAGCAATTGATTGTCTGACCGCCAATGGATACGCCAAGCCCTTCGGATACAAGGATGCGACGCTTACTCCAAAGGGTAAAGCGCTCGCTGAGAAAATAATTCACGCCTCTGGACTTCGTGTTATTATGGAAGAGTTCTAATGCCATCAGACCCAAAGCCCGCGACGGTTTCTCTCTTACCCAATGTCGTGTTCGCTTTGCAGTACGCAACGCGCGGGTGGCACGTGTTCCCGCTGCACTCGATCGATCCGGAAACTAAGAACTGCACGTGCAAGCGACCTGACTGCGATCGTAAAGCAAAGCACCCAAGAACAAAAAACGGAGTTGACGATGCTACAACAGACGAACAGAAAATTCGCGACTGGTTCCGACGATGGCCGTCCGCAAACATTGGACTATCTTGCGGACCGTCAGGACTTGTGGTCGTCGACGTGGATCCGCGCAATGGCGGTGATGAGACGTTATGCGAGATCGAATCCAAGCACGGAGCGATGCCAGCGACACCGATTCAGCTTACCGGAGGAGGTGGTCAACACTACTTA
>Ga0302272_1000355_pt1 | contig 21014 bp, 19 predicted proteins | sample III_Bog_N1_2_FD_198772 | JGI IMG/M metagenome (GOLD analysis project Ga0302272, IMG submission 198772) | Peat permafrost microbial communities from Stordalen Mire near Abisko, Sweden - III_Bog_N1_2 | ecosystem: Environmental > Terrestrial > Soil > Wetlands > Peat | place: Sweden: Abisko...
CATCGGTTCGTACGAATGGATTATCGAACTATCTACTTTGATCATTGATTCGTACGAATGGATCATCGAATTATCCACTTTGATCATTGGTTCGTACGAATAGGTCATCGAATTATCAACTTTGATCATTGATTGGTACGAATGGATCATCAAACTATACACTTTGATCATTAGTTCATGCGAATGAGTTATTGAATTATATACTATAGTCAGCTGTTTGTACGAATGGGTTATTAAATTATCGTTTTTGACCATCAATTTATACGAATGGATTATGTATCGGAGCTGTTTCATCATTTATTATTGGAAATGTATAATTTATTGATAGCTATTTGTGCTGCCAAAGCATTGCTTTTCGAGTAGTTTCAATTTTATCAGAAATCAATAAGGCTGATGTGAAGATAATCTACTTCAGTCAGCAGATGTTTTTTAGAGTTGATAGAAAAATTAATCAGTTTATACAATTTTGTTTTCAAATAATAGAGCATCATTTAATTTTATAACATGAATAAATTATGAGCAAAGAAACCTACAGCATTCCTGCTGGTCAAACTGCCCGTTATCATTTTCAGCGTAATGTGATTGAAATCTGTACTTCCAATGCTGAAGCCTGGGGAATTTCGACCGAAAGGTTGGCTAAAATGATTCCTACCCGTACTGATTATGAACAAAAATACGCTATAGCCAGCAACAAAAGCACCCAAAGCCCTGCTGCTACAGCAGCGCGTGACGCTGCCTGGGAAATTTATAAGATACAACTGGTTGATTTATATAATCACGACATTCTGAACAACGATGCCATTCCGACTAGTGGAAAGGATGCATTGCACATTCATTATACAGCTACCGGTGGAGGCGTTCCGGCTTCTGCACCTATGACTACACCGATAATTACATTTGCAGTAGCAATGACGTCGGTGTTGAAGGTGATTTATGCCGATTCGGCTACTCCGACTACACATTCTAAACCGGACAATGTGGTGTTTTGTGAGCTTGTTTACAAAGTGGATGCTCCTGCACCTGGCGGACCTGTTGAATGTGTTGAACGATTGTACATTCCACATTCGCATGAAACAATTGTTTTTACTCCAGACCAACGGGGCAAAACCATCTATGCGTATGGCCGCTGGGTGAACCGAAACGGAAAAGTGGGCCCGTGGAGTGGGCTGCTAACAACCATTATACCGTAAAGAAATTTTGAAAACAGAATTGATAACTATGTACCTTTTCCAAAGTTTTAGAACTGAGGAAAAGGTACTTATAGTGTATACCGAAAAGCTTATGAGTAGGTAAAAACAATAAAATGATTATGAAAAAAACAATTTTAATGTAGATGGAAATGTAAAGAACACCACTGTTTCTTTTGTTGTGGGTCATAAGTTTTGATCTGTTTCTTCAAAATATAAAATGCCCGCGGACTTAGTAGTCCGCGGGCATTTTCTTTTATCGTGCCATCACCACTTGATGTTTTTATCAATAAAGGCAATCAGCGTATCGGCCATTGTTTTTTGTTCGGCCACGTTGGGATGACCGCTTGCGTTTTTATAGTCGAAAAAGCAGGTATAAACCTTCGGGTCGTTCAGTTGTGCTGCGGCTTTTTCTACATATCCCGGCCACGGAGAACCTTTGCGGGTGGCATCCATGCTGCCCAGTGCACAAATGATGGACGCTTTGGGGTACTTGCTTCGGATGGTAGTCACAAAATCTTTATAGGCGGCAACGATGGTTGCCTCGTCGGGCTCGGTTGTTCCAAACCGTCTTTTGAACTCGGGATTATCGTGCATCTTCACAATCCAAGAGTCGTTTTGGAACAGATTAATCACCACTAAGTCCGGCGTATATTGGGAGAAATCCCAGGTCGAGGCAGCATCGGTAGCGTCGGTGCGGTTATACATTTCGGGCATGATAAGCGGAAACCAACTAACCAGAATGCCAATGCCACTTTTGGCTATACACTGGTACTGCGCATCGTAGTGGCGGGCGGTAAGCGCCGCATAAGTCAGGTAATTATTTTGGAAATAACCAATGGAGCGGTCTTTCCCACTCGCATCTTCAATGGCATAACCACAAGTGATGGAGTTACCGAAAAATTCTATTTTCCGTTTTTTAGGAGTTGATGGAGGCAATAGTTTGGTATTATCAGGCGTTTCGAATCCAAAGAACAGGGTTTTACCCTTGTCCCATTCGGTACGCTTGAATAGTTGTACGGTGTGCTTGCCTTCGCTCAGTCCCGATGCCAGCAGGTAGCTGCGTTTGGTGGTTTCGGTATGTAGCTTGAAGCTTACTTTGTTGTCCACAATCACGTTGTAGTAATTGGCCGAATCCATATCCTGCAGAATGGCTGATACCTCTTTTCCCCGAAAGTTGAGGGTAACCGATGTTCCCGGCCACGATAGTACGGCTGCATCGGGTTTATACACTATTCGGCCCTCGTAACTGATGTCGGGGCTGTTGAACTTTACGGTTTTTGCTCCCAGGTTGCTCAGGGCAGCAAACAGAAGCAGGATGAGAGAAAAAGTTAGTTTCTTAGACATATACATGAAGTTTAAAAATTATTGCAGGGATTGGATTTGTTCCTTTGTTGTGCTAACAGTGGCATAAGTCACATTCAATGCGGCTAAAAAAGCATTATGTACGTCGTCGGCTTTTACCGTTTCTCCGTTTATTTCCAGGTTGCGGGTGGCACACGCATCGCCAATAAGTGTGCAGGTATATCCCAGATCTTTGGCAGCACGGGTAGTGGCATCGATACACATATGTGTCATCATGCCGGCAACGATGAGGTCGGTAATTTCGTTTTCTCTCAGAACGTCCAGCAGTTCGGTTTCCCTGAAACTATTCGGAAAATGTTTGACGATCACTTTTTCGTCTGCAACCGGTCGCACGTTTTTGTGTATCTCCACTCCGAAAGTCTCTGGTAAAAAGAACGTAGCATCGGCTTTGGTGGCGATATGCTGAATATGAATAACCGGTAGCTTTTTGCTTCTGAATGCTTCCAGTAGCAGTTTAGCATTTTCACTTGCCTGATATGCATTTACCAGTGTCATGGCTCCAGCGTCAAAGTAATCGTTCTGAATGTCGATAAGCAGAAGGGCTTGTTTCATCGTTTTTAGTCAGATTTTGATGTTATGATTTAATGACTGCAAATATAAAATTAAAAAAGCAGAAAGTGCCTGCCTGGAGGAAAGAATGTGGTCAATGATGAACGATTAGTGATTAGTGGTTAATGATTAGTCCTGCAATTAATTTTAGCAAGCTGTGGAGTCTCTTTGACATTAATTAAACGCTCCGATGGTAAATAAATAACAAATCTGTATATTTGTAGCGTATATTAATCATTCTATCCTTAAATTGAATAATGGAAATTAAGTCGGATCTTACAATAAATAGTAATCAAAAGGTTTCAGCGGCCATGCAGCATTTTATGCTGAGCCTACTAAAGGTGGCGCTGATTCATCCCGAAAACATGGACAGCGGTAAAAAACAGTTGAAAGCATACTGTGAAAACGAACACTTGAGTTATAGGGCTGTTGAGCACAATCTGGATTTGTTTGTGGGTTTACTTACGGATTACCGCAAAGAAAACAGTCAGGTTTTGTATCACTTCCTAAGGTTGCAGGCTCAGTTTTGTTTTGTAGACGAGCAGATGTTCGGTTCATTACCCATTGTAGCTCCTGAAATCGACAACCATACCGATAGCGTAGAATCTAGTCCTTATTGTCACAGTCAGAAAGCCGGATCTTCGATTTATTGCGGGGGGATGGTTGGTGGGCATTTAATAGGGCTATAATAAAGTAACTATGGTATATTCCTCTGTTGCTGCATTTCATGTTTTATGGACAAAACCTTCGGTCGTAGGTGATAAGCCCTTCGGCATGAATGATGGTGAGATGCTTACTATGATTGTTTCGGCTTTGATGTGGCAGAAGCATAACGGGACTATAAAGCTCTATACCGACAACACAGGTTATGCCTTTATCGAAAAACACGGTTTGCTCAATCTGTGGGATGGTGGAGTGGATGCGGAAGTACTTGAAAGTAATAACTACCCCATTGATCCCGAAATATTCTGGGCAGCAGGTAAACTCATGGCGCTGGAAGTGCAGAAGACTCCCTGTGTGATGCTCGATACCGATCTGATCATTATGCGTCCGCTTTATGAACTGTTAGCCCAAACTGCGATAACAGCTCTGCACCCCGAGAGGCTGGAGGCGGACGTTTACCTGTCTCCCGCTCTGTTGAAGCAAGCGGATGGATTTGCATTCCCGTCCTACTACAATTGGGAGGTCTTACCTGCTAATACCGCTTTTCTGTATATTCGTGATGAGTCATTCAGAGACTTTTACCTGCGGGAGTCAAAACGGTTTATGTTTTTTAATATGGAAAGACCGATGGAGTTTGTTTCGCAAATGGTTTTTGCCGAGCAGCGCTTATTGTCTATCTGTGCCAATTACCGTGGACTTACGGTGAATCATCTGTTGCCCGATCCCTTCTTGTGTTCAAATGAAACAGTTATTCATCTCTGGGGTTTTAAAAGAATGTTACGCGAAAATGCAAATCTGCAAGCCGTTTATTGTCAGCAGCTGATTAAAACAGTAGGAGAAGAACTTGCGACGAACAACTTTTTTCAGAGGTATATACAAAGGTATTTTGGTCTGTAATAAAAAGGAATAACATTAAGCTTAGGGCTGTATGTCTGTTTTTTTTAGCTGATAAATAACAACCCAATTAAAATAGCTAACTTTGAAGGCTCTAAATCGGCTCGGGCTATCCGGTGCTCGGTTGTTTAATATCAGCTATTTTATTTCGAAACAGATTTTTGATGAAACGATTATTTATTTTCTACAGTTTTCTTTTCATAACCGTAGTGATGACTGCGCAGTCAGCTCCGGCGGTAGTTCCTGTAGTAACCGGTCAACCGGTAGTTCAAGCAGTTGTTCGTGACAGTGTAAAAACTAAAACAGACGCGGTAAAAAGCAAACGGGGAAAGCACCGGAAGTTTATTCAGGCTGTAGATACGCTTTCTGCAAGCGATTATATGTTAAGCATCGAGCGGGTAAATGACAATCTGAACTCCATCCGCGATAGTGCCAAGCTGGGCTTCGAGGTGGTAAATATGGAACGACGACTGAATTATATCAGCAAAGATATCAGCCGGATCCGCCAAAATATCCGTGATAGGAACTCCACAATCAATATTCGCAACTTATACCTTTATCAGAGCTTTGCTTCTACCCTGGATGACGAGAACGACCGTATTCAGGCGCGTTTGAATAAAATATACAGCAAGGTGTATCATTCTAAGCTCCGCATGAAGAAAGTGTTGAACGATTCTATCTTCCGGGCTCTGTATGCCGATAGCGTTCTTCGAAATAATTTTGACAGCAAATTGGTACGGTTGGAACGTAAATGGACCCGGACGGACAGTATAACTAAATCAAATGTGGATAGTTTAAATGCTTTAAAGGTAAAGGCGTCCGACAACTCTATGACCTTGTCCAATATGTTGAACATGATGGATACCCGTCTGGATAAAGCCGGTCAGCATCTTTTCGGACAGGAAGTAAATTATCTGTGGCAACCCGCTAAACCGGACAGTATATGCAACGATCCTACGAAAAAAACGCTGACGATGTTTGGCAGCGAACAAAAAGCAATCGGGTATTATATAAGTCAGACATGGGGAAACCGAATTACTATCCTACTACTGGGAGCTCTCCTTTTCTTATGGCTATTCCTCAAGCGAAAACTGCTGAAGACCATTCGCACAGGGAAAGAATCTTATGATTTTCTGAATCTGCAATACCTCAATGTGCATCCCGTTTTATCCGTTTTGCTGTTGTTGTTATGCCTGATGCCTTTTTTTGATGCTTATGCCCCTACGTCGTATATAGCCATCGAATATTTTCTGCTATTGGTAGTTGCATTGAGCATCTTGTTGAAGCGGGAAGACCGTACTTTCAGGCTCGACTGGCTGGCACTGATTGCATTGCTTGTGGTGGATATGCTGACTTATTTATTTGCAGAACCCACATTTATAACTCGTGTATGGATGCTGGTGATACAAGTTGGTATTATCTATTTCTCCATCCGTTTTTATAAAAAGCTCAGTAAACAAAGGCCTTACTTTTTATGGATAAAAACATCGGTTGTTGTATCGGTTGTTTTATCCGCTTTGAGTATTCTGTTTAATATATTCGGACGATTCTCTTTGTCTGGCATATTGGGTATATCAGGTATCACTGCTCTTACGCAGGTAATTGTATTGACCGTATTCATCGAAGTTATTGTCGAAATTATTTTAGTGCAATTGCAAAGTAGTCGGTTGAAGAAGGGAATTGATAAACCCTTTGATGGCTCTACGGTGATAAAAAAAATCCGGATTCCGCTGGTGATACTGACTGTGATCATCTGGCTCATTATGCTTACTTCCAATCTGAATATATATCATAGCCTGAGTCGCGATGTGGTGGATATGCTCACTGCTCCCCGAACCATAGGAAGCATTTCTTTTCAACTTATCAGTGTAATTTTGTTTTTTGCTATCATTTGGGTGGCGCATATCCTGCAACGCCTTATCAGCTTTTTGTTTGGAGAAACGGGTATGGAGACCGAGGATCTGGCACCTGTTACCAAGGGGCAGCACTCGCGCCTGCTTATCACCCGCTTGCTGGTGCTTATCGGCGGTTACCTGCTGGCTATTGCCGCATCGGGATTACCGATAGACAAACTCACCTTTTTGTTGGGGGCCTTGGGTGTAGGTATCGGTATGGGCTTGCAGGCCATAGTCAATAACTTTGTGTCAGGTATTATTCTTATTTTCGACGGATCGTTGCAGATAGGCGATGAAATAGAGGTAAGCGGACAAGCAGGTAAGGTAAAAGAAATAGGCCTGCGTGCCAGTACACTGAATACTGCCGATGGGGCTGAAGTCATTATCCCGAACGGCGTTATTCTGTCGCAAAACATCGTGAACTGGACTTACAGCAACGATCAGAAACGGGTAACGCTCACCTTCTCGCTGTCGGGCGAGGAGCTGGATGCCAACGTGATTAACGAAGTAATTAATGATACGATGAAAGTTATTCCGAGTGTGATAGCACACCGTAAACCGGTGATATTATATACTAAAGTTACCCCCGAAAGTTGCTCGTTGACAATTCGTTTCTGGAGCACGATAAGTAAAGTGGATCAGGTAAAGAGCGAGGCTATGTTGCAACTTAGCACGGCTTTTGCTGCTAAAAAGATAGGATTTGAATAGTCGGGTTCCAACAATGGAAAAACGAAGTGATCTCCTACGCCGGAGTGCGATAAAAGGAGCAGCCCGTCAGGGCTTAAATAACAATAGAAATCAGTTTATTCTTAATTCAACAATACAATTATGAAAGTCTTTTCCATAATCGGTTCTGTGGTGGTAACGCTGGCATTGATTTCCTATTCCATCGGTTTTTTTAAGGAACAACGTCGCCGACAAATTACTCCAGACGTACTGCTACATTTCACCATCGGCGTTATACTCGATATTTCTGCTACCATCCTGATGATCCTCGGGTCAACACAGGGAGGGATTACTTTTCATGGACTTATCGGCTATTCGTCTTTGCTGGGAATGACTATCGACACCCTGTTGTTGTGGAGGTATAAACCCCGGAACGGCGCGGTTCAAACTGCCAATAAAATCCTGAATATCTACACCCGCGGTGCCTATATCTGGTGGGTGGCAGCTTATATTACCGGTGCATTGCTAGTGGCGCTGCGGAATCATTGAGTTTTTATGGGTTACGCGATAAATGCTTAAATTGAATAGATAAAGTGCTATTCTTCAAATCGAGTTTGTTTTTAGTCGTGCTACAACTGGTTAGCCAAGGAGTGCTACTATTAATCTGATGACTTTAAGTCATCTGATGAGTAGTTGAATCAGTTTTCCTGGGAGTGCTGCCCCAATTGCCCCGATTTTCTGACAGAAAACTTATATTCAGAAAAACGATTATTTCAGAGATTCAATTTCTCATTCGGGGATAAATACAATGATTCCCTGTGACTTTTAGTCAAACCACCAACCCATACTCTTCTGCCCGTTTTCTGTTTATTAGTTTTCCGTTTCTTATTCCGCAGTAGTCGAGGTACGATGAAAATTCCCAATCTTCAGCATTTTTCACTAGTCCGGCCTTTACCGGATTTTGGTGGATATAGTTGAAACACACCTGCGGATACTCTTTCTCCGGAATCCGAACATTGAGTTGACTACCAAAACCTGTATTAAAAAATGCCGGCGTAATACCTTGAGGGGTCGTTAAGCATTCGGCTTTGGTGTGTGCCTTGAATAATGAACCTGTTCTACCCTCCTGCAGATTGATAGCGCGGGTGTAGGAAGTAAGAATAACTCCAATTGCTTTATTCAGATCAATTTCAGTTGTCTTAGTTGTAGTACGACTTTTAGTCGTGCTACAACTAGCTTCACAACCAGCTTCCCCAACCCCGAACACTTCTACCGTATGTACATAAATCATCAGATGAAAATGATTGGGCATCAGACACCATGCCAGTACATCGGCATGAGGAAGAATATGTTGGTTTATTTTTCTGAGAAAGAAAAGATAGTTCTCGCGCATAAAGAATATTTTCTGGCGGTTGTTGCCCTGATTAAATACATGGTATAAATCTCCGGATTCAAAATGCATGTTGTCTGAATTTTAGGATTACTCATACGATGACTTTAATTCATAGGATGAGGAGTAGTTAAACTCATAGGGTGACTTTAAGTCATCCTATGAGTAATTATTGCCTTATTTAGATGACTTTAAGTCATGGGATGAAAAGTACTCATTTGAATGGGAGTGTGACCCTAAGTCGCACTCCCATTAATCAAGTTACTACCGTTCTTCGATAGTTTTACGACCGGCATTACCGTTCCGGTTTGCATTTTTTACAAAGCACTCATTTTCAAAATACCTGTTTCTACATAATCAGTACAGTTTCTAACATACTCCAGGGACCATTCAGCTCCGGATGTTTTGTGTTGTACCAACGGAAATAGATGTACAGGTATTTTGCCGAGTTCTCTGCTCCCAAAGCCAGTGTGAAAATTGCTTTGGTCGACAAATCATACGTGAGTCCCTCTGCTTTAACCGATGCTGGTGGAGTAGTTCCAACGCTGTAAGCAATTTGTACACTGTCGGCATCATCCATTATAGCAGCCCGCTGACCGGTCACACTATAACATTTAATGGTAACCGACCCACCTCCTATAGCTTGTATGATAGCCGATACCAATTCAGTGATAGGGGTGTTGGAAACCGAACGGGTGCTTTTTTGTAGTACACCTTTTTTAATGTTGAAAGTTTCCATGTCCACTATCGTTACATTGGGTGAGGCCGAAATACGATCGAGGATATGACTCGTGTGGTCAAAATCAATACATTGAATAACAATGTCCCACAGTTGATCTTTTACTGCAGTGGTGCGACTGTTCTTTTTGTCGCTGTACTTTACGTACAATGGAGTCCATGCAGTAAGGAATCCTTCCCATTTGGTCAACTCGGCAGGTAATATACCCAGTCGATCAGCATTGGTTGGGAGTCCTTCTTTTAAATAAGCAGTAGTATTGCCGATAAACGGATTAAATTTTTCAATACTCCTTGGAATTCTTGATCCATCTGCCATAACATTTCGTTTTAAAGTTAAACAATAATTTCTTATCTCAATTTTTTTGTACCGTTTTGCATCCGGCATTGTGTAGTCAGATTTGCATTTTCGATAAGCAAAGGTATATTTTATTTTCGGGTTTTATTTATCCAATTATCTGAAATGTAGTGTATTGGTATATTCAACTAGATTCTGTGTTATCCAACTAAGTAAGGAATTTCCGACGGGATCTTTTTTGGGGTTCAAGGGTCGTCTTTTATAGAGAAAAACGAATTTCCGGTTTTTTATGTGGAGGTTTCGTACAGGTTTTTTCAGGAGGAACAGATCGGTTCGGGGGTGAACGGGCCGGTTGTTTTTTTAGGGTGGATGCTCCGTTGTAAAAATCAGAGTGTGATCAATACTTCTTTGATGCACTCAACGTACTGGCGTGATACTGTTATTTTGTGTGGGCAGTTTTTCAGAGAAATATTCATTCCGTTCGAATTGCCTTTCCAGTCTTTTATATAATATACATTGACCAAAAAGGACTGGTGCGTTTGTACAATATGCCGATGATCTGTCAATTTCAACAAAAGATCTTTTATAGAGCCCACGCATTTTAGCTGTTTGTATTCACCCTCTTTTTCTACGTAAATGTGCAGATAATTTCCCGACTTTGTAGCGTAAATAAGTTTGTTCAGTTCGAAGTGTAGATTACTATATTTAAGCCTGATTTCTTCAGCCAGTGGGGTAGGGGGTTGTAGACTGATTTGATTCATCTCATCTTCCAATCCTTGTCTGATTTGTTTTTCCTGTTTTATTATAGTAATAGAGAACAGTAATAAAATCGGAAGAATTCCGGCTTCAAGCGTATAAAGTTCTATTCGGAAAAAAGAACCTACCGATGCATGAAAATAGGGTAATGCCAACAAGGCAAACAGCCAGTTAGCCAATCCGGCTGTAAAGAAAAAAATAAGCAGTGTGATTAGTTCCTTGCGTTGAGTCCAGCTATTCTTTGCAAAATAATGCGAAAAAATACGTGGCAACAGTTCAAAGATAAATCCATATACCAAAACCGGGACTATGCCAAAGCCTGAAATAATAATCCACTTATGAGGACTGTGCCAGGTATAAAGTCCATAAGGCTGTTGATGATTAACGATGCAGGCAATATAGAGTGCTATGACTGCTAAATACAGCCAACCGTATTTCTCGGTGAATAATCGTGGATGCTCCCGATCGAGATGTTCTCTTATTTTAGTAGGGTTTACCATGCCCGATAAGAAAATGGATGCAAATAAATAATGTGATAAGTAAGTAGTATAAAGTTTTCCGATGGTTGCGTTTACGTAGTCCGACAGCGCAGACTTTTCACTTTTTCTTCCTTTCAACTTTGGTCACAGTGCCCGATTTTCTTCGTTCGGTACGTACTGTTACTCCAACAGTGTGAACTGACGGTTGAATAGTACGTACTGTTACTCGAACAGTATACACTGACGGTTGAACAGTGCGTACTGTTACTCGAACAGTACACACTGACGGTTGAACAGTGCGCACTGTCACTCGAACAGTATACACTATTACTCCAATAGTGCGCACTGTCACTCGAATAGTACGTACTGTTACTCCAATAGTATGCACTGTTACTTCAACAGTACGCACCGAACGAACTAAAGTGTTTACCGATCCAACTACGGTATGCCTCGTTAATTAGTAGCTAAAGTAAAGAACTCCAACGATAAACATCGACGCTACAAATATAAATAATATTTTTAAAATGACAATTAACTCTGTCGATTTTTTTTCAATGCAAGCGTAATACCGATCGGATGATCTGGAGTCATCTGATCGGTGTGTGGTATTGGATATTGGGGGGCTGGCTTGGAATTGGGTTGTTAATAGAATAGAAAACAAAGAACTGAATTCAACTGACTTTAAATTAATGATACAACTTCACGATATTGTTGTATACATTCTTTATTTCGGTTCTGAATGATTCAGGTGAGATTACTTCTATATCTTCTCCCATTGATAGTAATTCTTGCCTGAAGTCGAACGTGGGCTTAATAAAATATTCGAAAATGGAATAACTCGCTTTCGTTTCTATTTCTTTCTGGGAGTGATGTAAGGCTAATGCTCTTACATATTTAGCCTGACGGGAAAAAACTTTAATTCTAATGAGTTGAGGAGCAATATCTACATCATGTATAATACCATAACAATCTTCAAAGTATTTTTGGGGATTAAAATCGGTTGGCATTTTAAATGTACGACTACTGAGTACAAGACTTTCTACACGGTCTAATGCATAAATTCGAAGTTTGTCGCTTTTCGCAATAACATACCAACGTTGCTTTTTATCTATGCTTCAATTTTTGAATAAATGGAATTTACGAATTTTCTTTTATCAATGCTTCCTGAAAATACATCTGAATTTTCAGGGAAAATACATTCTAAACATTTATTGCCTTCTTTTAGGTTGTTACATGATTCATTTTTATTTTTACAGAAGGAAAGTGAATGAACAATATTGGGAAATTCAGCTAAGTTAGTGAAAGATTGGAATAGCCAACGGTCAATATTGCCTTTCCCTAATTCTTTTTCAAGTTGAGTTTTCGAAAAAGCTAATGGTTTTTTTTCTTGATAAATTGTTTTTGAATCTTCTTGGGTAAGAATAGGAATAAATATTGCCCCAATATGAGAATTTATTTCAGAGATTACGTGAGACCATTGAGACTCTTCATCTCTTCCTGCAATAATTATTGCTTTAGATTCTTTTTTGTCCTTTAGAAATTCTGTTGCTTCAAAAACTGAAGCTGACCATGTAAACAGAGGACTTATATATTTTAACGTGGTTCTTTCATTGATTTCAGATTGTGTTTTATCATCATATGTGCCATCCTTTGAATTAAAATGAGATAATTGATTTATTTTCAGTGTAGAACTGATTTTTACGAAATTAGCAAGTATTTCACTCCCATTTTCTGAATCGTGAGTAAAATAACTATTTAGAAAACTTATTGAATAGTTGATAATTCCTTTTTTGTGGAAACAGGCTTCTAATTTATCCTTAAATTCAACTTCTATTTTATTTGGTGTTGTTTCTGATTGTCCACAATTTGCAATAATGATTTTTGTTTTCCAGCCTAAGAGAGATAGAACTCTTATAACTTCCATTTGAGAATAGTGGATTAAATTCACATGTGGTCTTGGAACTACAGGCCATATTATTATTGATTCGTTTGATAAATCTGATACATTCAAACTGTAAGGTTCAAATCCGCTTTTTTCTAGTATATCAAAGACTGTTTCATTGTTTATGTTATATAGGTTGCTTTTTTTTACTTTTTCAAAAGGATTGTCTCCAATTGGTGCTGCTTCAACATATGGCTTATTGTATATCTTATGTACTAATTCTTCGAACTTTTCATTAAATTCAGAATCTTTGCTCATGTTGATGGCGTAATGATCTTTAAATTGAAATGGTAATACATCTTTAAAGCTATCGCAATCATCTCTTTTTACGAAAATTAAATTGTTTGATTTGTTTTCATCTCTTGCAATTATTGTCGTCAGTCTCTTCTCGAAATTCACACCTCCATTTTCATTGTCTGCTTTTTCTGCATATACTCTAGTGACAATAATTACAATCTTGTCACTATCCCTAAATCCTGCAGTCATAATCTCGTCTAAGTCACTTGTTGATTGCAATGCAAACTTGTCAATGACAGCCTCTACGCCCGCTTCTGATCTTAGTTTATTCGCGAGCTCTTTTACCCAAGCCTCATGAGCTAGATTATCGTAACTGTAACTGATAAAGACTTTTGGTATTCCGTCTTTTCCTTTGAAAATTGATGTCATTTTATGCGTAGTATTATATTTTACCTAGATATCTTTCATAGTGTCTACCTAAATCCACTTCTTTAAATAGAGAGTCTGTCTCTATAATTGTTTTACGGTTAATGTGAATCAGTTCTGTAGCAAACTGTCCATCAGGTAAGACTAAGATGACAGAGTTTTTTTCTGTTTCACCAGAAGGGATAATCTGAATTGAAAAGTTGGATTTTGATATGAGTTTACCTAAATATTTATTTATTTTTATTTTAATATCTTGCTGTTGTTTTTTTAGTGAATCTTTATTCCCAAAATTCATTACCTCATTAAAAGAATCTTGTTTTTCGCTATCATTAGGTTTGATTACATACAGGATTCTCCATCCATTTACGCCTAACGATGGTAATTTATAAAATAAGTCATCTAAACTACTTTTATTTGTATTCGTTATTACTGAATGAATCAAAACAGGAATATTAAGTTTTCGATAATTGATAATGTTGTTAATTATAATTGACAGCGAAATTTTGTTGAGCTTTTTGTCTCTTGTAGGCCTGATTCTACTGTTTGTTTCTCCTTGTAATGAATCTAAAGAAACTCGAACAACAACTTTATATTTGACGAAAAGCTTAATTAGATCATTGTCCCATATCAATCCATTAGTATCAATAATAATTCCAACTTTATCTCCAAGTATTTGAAGAGCTTCAATCAGTTTTTCTTTTTCCATTAGTGGCTCTCCTCCAGAAATTACAACAGCTAATGGATTTAAATTCAAAATATTTGATGCAGTGTCATTAATGTTATGTGCTTCAAAGCTTTTATCAATAACATCTCCTGCATAACAATACGAGCAATTACAATTACACTTGTTCGAGATTAACCAGTTAATAACTATTGGTACATGTGGTATTGCATTCGATTCCAGAAATACCTCATTAGAGGGTAGGTAATGACTAATATTAAATTTTTGTGCTGTTTCATTTATACAGCCTATATTTAAATGATTTTCAATTTCATCGGGTATGCTAGTCTTAATATTATTGCAGTAATCAATAGTGCACTTGACATAATTTTTATTAATGGCAAAGAACAGTCCTGAAAATGGTGAAAAAACAATCGCACCAAAATTTTCATGAAGCTGGATAAATATCCCTTTCTTGGTTTTAATTACTTTTTCCATACTTTTAATATGTGCCTAGTGTGTCGTGAGTTTATTCGTTTTGCAGATTTTCCAATGTTGCCGTAATGACTGATTTGTTTTTCATCATAATTTTCAGTTTCAAATCCGATACTTGAGAATATGTCGCAAATAGATTTTCCGACAGGCACAGAAATGTCACGTGTTATATTATCATTGACAACAATATATCCAATAGCTTTGTCGGTTAACATTGTGTTTAGTTTCTTATATGCTTCTTGCATATCATAAAAATATAAAGAAAAATAAGGATGATAATACACTTCCACATCATATCGAGACTTCTTTGCTAACTTTTTAGATTTTTCCAGTAATTCATTAAGGAATTTCTTTGCTGTTTCAGATTCAATCAGACCATATTTTTTTCCACTAACATTATTAGAGCCAATCATCTGATTGAAATCTGTTTTGTTTAGATTAAATAAATTGTCAAGTATCCAATTTTCCATTTTGAATAATTTTGAATAGTCTCGATAATTGGGGTAAGGAGGAGAAGTTACAAAAAAATCAAATTTGTTATCTTCAGGTTCAAATTCAAATATATTGCTTTGTTTGTTGATGTGTTCTAATTCATTCTCTTCTGTTTTGGATAATAATTCTTTTAAACCAACTAGATATTCTTCAAAGTCAATTTCCCAACCAATAAAGGAGCAGAATCCACCTTGCTTAAAGTGAGTAATATTTGTAACACTTCTTTGATAATTTGCAAATCTAGAAACAAATGGTAGAATGATTGAAATTGTTGTTTCTTTTTCGTTTACGAGATTAAGTATAAACTCATAAAGATTTTTTATATGATTTATAGCTATAGTTGAAAATAAATCATCTGTAATTGAAAAATTCTCTGCTATTTTGGGAACTTGATTCGAGTGAAATTGTATCTTATCGATAAAACCAAGAATTTTTCCTTTGTTTCCAGGGTTCATTAGAATTTGCCAATAAAAAGCAGGTGGATTTAATTCTATATTGAATGTTCGATAGCCTTGTTTTCCGAAGTACAACATACCACCACCATATCCACTCATAGGGTCTAATATCCATTCACCAGGCTTTATGTGTTTTATTATATCATCATAAATCAATCCGGTCTCATCATCACGAAAAGAAGCAAATGCTCTATTACGTAATAATAAGCCTTTGTATACACGACTGATATTCTCAAATTTACCCATTAATATTTTCTTTCTTTTTGATATAGCAAAAATAACATTTTAATTTGATAAATATTGCTAACCTGTAGTAGTTTTAAAATTCTCATTATTATGAATAAGTTCAATAAGGCTTTAAGTCTTTTTTTTATATTCATCATATGAGTTCATTTTGATATATGAGTTTATATCATATAGGGAATACTACTTGAAGTTTAGTTCTTGATTTGCAATTGTTTTTTGTTTTTTTACACCTCCCTCTTGCCTGTTCTAAAGTAAAATACAATATTTTCATCTCTGTATTTGTGCACTTTATTCAAAAAATAATCATATTTGCGCGTGTAAGTAAAGCATAAGCATAGTTTTACGTATTATTAAGGTTAATAGTAAGGTTGCAGATCTGTTCGTGAGAACAGATCTGCTTTTATTTTGTGTCTTCTACTGATAGGATGACTTAAAGTCATTCTATCAGTATGCGTTTTATCCTATTGTGTTGTTTTAGGGCGAGTGCTAGCTGGTGTTACACTACGAACACGATAGGAGCTTCTGCCCTCACTTGATAACTTAAGAGCTTAATAATGTTATTTTTATACCTACAAATACTTTTTATTCGAAAAATCACTATATTTGTACGTGAATTTTTCATAAGCTTTTTTAAAGTTTAGATTTAAGGTTATTCTGGCAGATCGGTTCGTGAGAACAGGTCTGCTTTTTTCTTGTATCGGTTACTGATCGGATGACTTGGAGTCATCTGACCGGTAAGAATTGTTTTAGTATTGAGCATGCAATTTTTAGCACTGATCTCAATGAATTCTTCCTGAAATAAGCAAGTCAACCTTCCTGATTTTGTCTATCTGATGAAAATAACTAATTTTGAAACAAAAATAGTCTATGATTATAAGTTCGTATATATGGTTTGTGCTCTTGCTTATTGCTATCTTTATGTTGTTAGCAGTTGCGGGGCTGGCTGTGTATTTGTTCTTGCGGTTACAAAAGTCGGAAAAACGACAGCAGGAAGCGGAGTTACGTTTCCATGAACTGAAAGACCGGGTGAGCCCTATGCAGTTGGAAGTGCTGGAAGCCCGGCTGAATCCGCATCTGTTTAAGAATATACTGAACTCTATCCAGTCGCATGCCTATCAGACTTATTTTGCCATCGATAAACTGGCCAATGTGCTGGATTATATATTATACGAAAGTCGCAGGGAATTTGTTACTCCCAAAGAGGAGATAGACTTTGCGTTAAACCTGATAGAGATTAATAAAATAAAGGTGAGTCCGCTGTTTGACCTGAAGGTAAAAACGCGGATAAATGATACAGAACCTTTGTATGAACAAAAATTGTTGGCCCCACTTATCTCCATCGACTTGATAGAGAATGCCTTCAAACATGCCGATATTCAAAGCCCTGATGCTTTTATTGCCATCACACTGGAGTTTAAGGACAATCAGTTTATGCTTACCGTGGCCAATAAGATTTCAGCTAAAGCTCCGATGAAGAAGGAAAAAGGCGGCATAGGACTGAAAACTTTGGAACAACGGTTGAAAATTATCTATGAGGATAACTTTAAGCTGGATAGCTATACGGAAGAAAATGTATTTGTAACACGTCTAACCATAAATCTCTTTGAATACAAAGTTAAAGTGCTTGCTGCTCGATGATGAATTGCCAGGGCTGACCTATTTGAAAATGCTCTGCGAACAAATTCCGGAATTGGAAGTGGTAAAAGCTTTTGATCGCCCTGATGTGTTTCTAGCCGAGTCGGCCGGTCTGGAGTTTGACTTGTGCCTGCTTGATATTGAAATGCCTCAGATGAATGGCATTGAACTGGCTCACTTGCTACGGGGCAAACCGGTGATATTTATTACAGCTCACAAGGAGTATGCGGCCGAGGCTTTCGACCTGGACGCTGTGGACTTTGTGCGGAAGCCGATTCAGCTGGAGAGACTCCAAAAGGCGGTACAAAAAGCCATCAAACAGATCGGCGATAGTCGGCATAGCAAAAATTTTGTGCAACTTAATACCGATAAGGGTAAGTTCTTATTACATTTCGACCGTTTGTGTTATCTACGTGCATCGGCTATTGATAGTCGGGATAAAGATGCATTGCTTAGAGACGGTACCCGTATTTGTTTAAAGAATATCTCTTTTGAAAAACTACAAACGCTACTTCCTGCACATCGGTTTTGCCGCATCAACAAGCAGGAGATAATAGCTCTTGATATTGTCAGTCATTTTTCTTCCGACCAGATAACTTCCAACATCCTTAATGAACAAAACACCCCACTTATGTTTTATCTGAGTGAGGTGTATCGTAATGCCTTCCTCGAAAAGGTGAAAATCTGATTCGTTACAAATTTTTCCGGTTTTGCTACATAATAGTTTCGGACTATTCGTCTGCATGTTTTTTCCTGATACCTTTGTCCCCTTAAAGGATGATTACGTTGTTTATTCCTGTTAGTTGAGGCCAGATGAGTCCCATGTATAAACACTATGAATAAGCTTGTTTCTGTCCGGCTTGAGCGGTCATTGTGGTTTTTGCCATTTATAGCGAGTAGGTTGTTTCAGAAATAATGCTGGAAGGTTGCGAAACCCAGTTTAGTGAAATAAAAAATCAAATACAATGAAATATGATGAAGAGATTTAGAAATGTATTCTTTTATGTGCTGATTATAGGGAGTTTTTCGGCTCTGATATACTGGATTGACCTGATGGGGTCCAGTCAGGAAATAAGCTCTAAAATAGTTTTGCCCAATACCGGTAACTCACATTGGGTGGAGTTTATGCATTCGTTGCTGCAAAACATCGGACATCCGTTGGCTATCTTGTTGGCACAGATAGTAACCATCATATTGGTTGCACGACTGTTTGGGTGGTTCTGTAAAAAAATCGGACAGCCGAGTGTAATAGGTGAAATCCTGGCTGGTATTGTACTGGGGCCTTCGCTTATTGGCATGTATTTCCCGGAATTTTCAGCGGCTCTTTTCCCTGCTCAGTCCTTAGGAAATCTGAATATTTTGAGTCAGATAGGACTTATCTTATTTATGTTTATAGTGGGTATGGAGATAGATATCAACGTCCTGAAAAATAAAGCACACGATGCGGTGGTGATTAGCCATGCCAGTATCATTCTTCCCTTTTCGCTGGGGATGGGGCTGGCCTACTTTATCTATGGAACTTTTGCACCGGAAGGAGTAAGGTTTACTTCTTTTGGGCTGTTTGTCGGAATAGCCATGAGTATCACGGCTTTTCCGGTGCTGGCGCGCATTGTGCAAGAGCGGGGAATTCATAAAACCCGACTGGGAACGGTAGTCATAACCTGTGCGGCTGCCGACGATATTACGGGTTGGAGCATTCTGGCGGCTGTTATTGCCATTGCCAAGGCGGGTTCGTTTGTTAGTTCGCTGTACACCATTTTGCTGGCGCTGGCTTATGTGTTTCTGATGATTAAGATTGTTCGTCCGTTTCTGAAGCGGGTGGGTGACCTGCATACATCAAGTGCCAACCTGAGTAAATCTATTGTTGCCATCTTTTTAGTAACACTTATTCTGTCGGCCTGGGCTACTGAGATTATTGGTATTCACGCTTTGTTTGGCGCTTTTATGGCGGGTGCCATTATGCCTGCCAATCAGAAGTTCCGGAATCTTTTTATTGAGAAAATTGAAGATGTGGCTCTGGTTCTGTTGCTTCCGCTGTTTTTTGTGTTCACCGGTTTACGTACCGAAATAGGGCTGCTGAACGATGTTTACCTTTGGAAAGTAACAGGTCTGATCATTCTGGTGGCTATCACCGGAAAATTTATAGGTAGTGCTATGGCTGCAAAGTTTGTACGCCAGAGTTGGAAAGATAGTCTGACTATAGGTGCTTTGATGAATACGCGGGGCTTGATGGAGCTGGTAGTGCTGAATATCGGGTATGACTTAGGTATATTAACTCCTAAGGTTTTTGCTATGATGGTGATCATGGCTTTGGTAACTACCTTTATGACAGGGCCTACTCTGAATCTGATCAACTGGGCATTTAAATCAAAAGCTGACGATAAAGCTGATGAAATAAGCCGGATCCGTAAGTTTAAAATTCTGGTTTCATTTGGCGAACCGGAGACCGGAAAGTCATTGGTGCGATTGGCTAACTGTTTGATAAAGGAAACAACGGGTGATGCGGGCATTACGGCTATGCATTTGTTCCCGAGTGCTAAGCTGCATCAGTTTAATCTGGAAACATACGAGAATGAGAGTTTTGCTCCAATCTTTGAAGAATCAAAATATCTGAATCAGAAAATCACTACACTTTTTAAAGTAACCAGCGACATTGAATCCGATATCACCGAAGTGGCCAACAAAGGCGAATATGATTTACTACTGATTGGGATAGGTCAGTCGATATTCGAAGGAAGTCTGCTCGGAAAAATTCTGGGATTCACCACCCGCATTATTAATCCCGACAGATTGCTTAATCAGGTAATTGGGAAAGAAAGTCTTTTTGAAAATTCTCCGTTTGACGAAAGAACGCGATCCATCATTGCTAAAAGTAAAGTCTCGGTGGGTGTCCTTATCGACAAGGGGTTTAGCAAAACGGATACTATCTGCATTCCGGTTATAACTCCTAACGATACTTTTCTGATCGGTTTTGCTCAGAAACTGATTAATTTTTCCGGTTCGCAAATTTCCTTTATCGATATGAATAATCAGATCAATAAAAATGCGGAACTAAAAGAATCGATTCGTGCTATTGAACAAATAGCTCCCAACCATATACATATGATGAATGAACGATCTGTCAGTGCCGATTTTATCCAGCAGCAAAGTCTGATGCTGATCAGTGTGGAAAGTTGGAAATACCTGATTGATACAAAAAGCCATTGGCTGACAACTATCCCGTCTACGCTTATCATAGCTGATAAAGACTGATGTAGAGCTTGCTTGTATAGTTTTGTACAGATCAGATGACTTCGAGTCATCTGATCTGTTTGTGTTACCGGGGTAGCTAAAGCTTGACTTTAAATCCTGTTCTAACTGGAATAAACAAAAAACGCAATTGTCAAGTTTATGACAATTGCGTTTTTATATTAAGTGACCCCGATGGGATTCTAACCCATGACCTCCAGAACCGGAATCTGACGTTCTATACAGCTGAACTACGGAGCCTTTTTTGTGGCTGCAAAGGTAACAAATTATTCGAATTCAGAAAAGAATACCTGAACTCA
>Ga0302272_1000362_pt1 | contig 20889 bp, 14 predicted proteins | sample III_Bog_N1_2_FD_198772 | JGI IMG/M metagenome (GOLD analysis project Ga0302272, IMG submission 198772) | Peat permafrost microbial communities from Stordalen Mire near Abisko, Sweden - III_Bog_N1_2 | ecosystem: Environmental > Terrestrial > Soil > Wetlands > Peat | place: Sweden: Abisko...
TTGAAACTGTCCAGCTTTTTGAATGCTTTCAGAAAACTATCCTGCGTCAGTTCCTCAGCATCTTCATTGGTCAGTACTATACGAACAATCAAGGAGTAGATAGAGTTGCTGTATGAGTTGACGAAATGCGAATATAAATTCGTTTCGCCTTTAAGAATACGCTCTATGTAGTTTATCTCGTCTTGATTATTCATATATTGAATAAGACGCAAATGTTCCGTTTTGGTTACAGATTCTTTTCAGACAAAATAAAAAACGAGGAAGATATGTAACCATTTTCGGGTTGCTGCGTCAAACACTACAAAGAACGAAATTATTTATTTAAAAACAAAAGATTATGATGGACTTTATTACTATTCCATTGGTTGTTGGAATGATAACCCTTGGCATTTACAAATTGTTTGATTTGTTCGTACGCAAAAAAGAGCGTCTGGCTATTATCGAAAAAATCGGGGAAAAATTTGATTCTTCGATGATTGAAAACAAGTTTTCATTCCCTCTTAATTTTAAATTTGAAGGAGGAGGATTTGGTACACTAAAGGTTGCATGTTTGTTTCTTGGAGTTGGATTAGGTTTACTTGTAGGATATTTCATCTGTTATAACACCATGGCGGGCTTTTATAATGGAGAATATAATGGTAATAATTATCAAACAGCAGGCGTTATTTATGGTGCTTCAATGTTATTATTTGGTGGTTTAGGCTTATTGCTTTCCTTTTTAATTGAAATGAAATATCGGAAAAAAGAAGATTAAATCTATACCTTTTTTTGCCAACAAGATATAATTCCGGGATAATAAAATTATAAGAAGAATCAAGATTTCAAAATCATGACTTTGCAATAGAATGAGCTGTTTGATGAATTTCAGGCAGCTCATTTCTTATTTCAATATATCCTGTATTCACAAATATATTCTTGGATATATAGAAGAATGGTAGGGATTGGAATGAAAAGAATAAAGTACGTATAATCTGTACTTGAGCTTCATTTATAATGTATCTATTCTATCGATAATCCATAATAACCACATCATCACCTCCTAAAAACGTTAATATATTTGCTCAAAACCATACAGATTTCGTTTGAGTTCCTTTCCCTTTATAAATATTCAGTTTTTCATCACATTGTACTTAACAGGGGGTAGATTTTTGCATCTTTCAGGGTGTAAAAAACGTCTTGTCCTAAAAAAAATTCATTTAATTTTTTAATTACCTAAAATACAACTAATTAAAAATTGGCTTGTCCTAAAATATTTAATCATAATTTTTGGGACATTGTAACAATTACGCTAATTTGGACACCTAAAATAAACACAACTTAATGTAGTTTGAGTTAAATGCCTTGTAGTGTAAATTTGTTCTAATAAATATGAGCCTTTTATCCATGAAGTATTTTATCTGTTCCCATTCTTTTTTATCTCCCCATTGCGTGTATTCAATACATCGGAATTACAATGAAGCTAATGTCAAAAGCATTACTACCTATTCCATCTGTTATAGCTACTCTTCTATTAGGAAACAAGTGCAAATCGCATGGAATATTCCCGAAACCTCGTGCAATTTTCCCGATTCCATACAGAATAGACATTCTTCCACGCGGAATAAAACCAATTCCTTGTGGAACATTCTTTCTTATGATTGGAATACAGTCTATTCCACAAGGAGTACTAACCAGACCATATACTATAGTACTTATTCCAATTACTATCGGCAGTATTCTAATTGGAGCAGACCGGATTCTATCTGGAATCGACAAGATTCTAATTGGAACAGGCAGTATACTACGTGGAACGGAAACTATTCCATGTGGTATTACTCCAATAGCAGAAAGCATAAGACAGATAACAGCAGCTATACACAGTACATATTCAATATTTTCAATTTCTCCTGCTCAAACCTCAATCAATTAACTCGTTAAACAGAAAAATTAAATTTTTATGAAAAGAATTAAAGTATTACTAGACTTTATCAAATTAGCGGTAGCCGAAAAGATTGTGTTTTATCGCAATGTGGTTACCAAATTATCAAACAATACAACGTTTCCTGATCCGGATGTTTCGCTCGACGAAGCCAGAACAGCGGTAGATACACTGGAAACATCTTATATAGCATCAAGAGACGGAAGTCATACCGCCACAGCACAGTTGCACGCCAACGAGGATGCCGCCGACGAAATATTCAGAGTACTGGCAGCCTACGTGGACAGAGTGTCGGTGGGCGACGAAACAAAAATACTCAGTGCCGGATTTCATGCTTCCAAGCAACCGCTGCCTATCCAGAAAGCAACACTTACTGTGTTGGACGGAGCTAACTCGGGCAATGTGAAACTGGTAGCCAAAGCGGTGGAAAAAGCCGGTTCGTATATCTGGCAAATGGCTAAAGGTGCTTTGCCTGCCGACGAAGCAGGTTGGACTACACTGGGTTATACCACACAATCCAATAACGAAGCAACGGGACTGGATGTGGCAAGCAAATATCATTTTCGGGTGGCGGCAGTAACCCCCGATGGAACTACCGACTTTAGTGCACCGGTACTGAAGGTGGTAGTATAAATATAAAATTGAGCAGGAGAAATTGAATTTATAAGTAGTTACAAGTATTTAGTTACGAGCCTGCCTGTGGTGGACAGGTTACAAGTCTTATTAATTGATAACTGAATAACAAATAGTAACGCCGAAGGCATAATATCACAAAGTAAATATCTAAAATTTATGAAAAAACTCACATTTACTCTCTTTCTTTGCTGTTTAGGAGGATTAGGATTGGTGCTTGCGCAAAGCTCACACCGGCTCACCACCGAACGCAATGCCTACAGGGCAGCCGATCAACTGGTGAAACAACAGGTTGAATTTAAAGATCCCGGTAGTACGGGCAAGGGTTTGTATTGGGACTTCAGTACCTTGCAGCCTATTAACGAAAACTATACGCTCAACTACTTTATCCCCGATTCGGCACGGTTGACACGCCTGTGCGGACAAGAGCATAACACGCGTTATTATTTCCGGCAGCAGCACGATAGTCTGCAAGCCGTAGGCTACGAAAATGCTACTACTTACATGGAATACACGGTACCGGAATTGCGAATGCGCTTCCCATTCACGTACGGCGATACGCTGTTCAGCTACTTTACGGGCAAGGGTGAGTATTGCCATCGGATACCGCTGGCCGTAAAGGGATATACTCGCATAAAAGCCGACGCGGTAGGCGACCTGAAACTTCCCAACTTTGAAACCGTGAAAAAAGCGCTCCGCGTACGCACACTTCGCCATTATACCGAAACCGGAAAGGACAGTGTGGAAATGACCCTGGATACCTACTCCTGGTTTGCATCGGGCATTCGCTATCCGGTATTCGAAAGCGTAAAAACCACCCTGAGCCGAAAAGGCGACACCAAAGACAGCAACGGTGAAAGTATGAAAGATACCACGGTTTTTTCCACTTCATTTTATTACCCTCCGGAACTGCAAACATCGCAGGTTCAAACTGATTCTATACCTATTGAAAAGGAAACCGCAGCAACGGCGGGAGCCGCTGCCGTATTTACCGAAGCGCGACTGATGCCCAACCCTGTGGTAGATAATCTGTATATCAACTATAAACTGGTGCGTGATGCCAAGGTGTGGTTTACGGTACACAGCAATATAGGAATACCACTGTGCCAGACCAGCCCCGAAAATCTGGGCGAAGGAGTTCACAGCACCACCGTGCGCATGAAAGGGCTGATACCCGGCATATACTCACTGTATGTGCATGTGGATGATATGGTGATGCGACTCAATGTGATTAAACAGTAGAAATTTATGATTGTAGATTTACGATTGTAGATTTGCGATTGTAGATTACAATTTACGATGATTGGATTTCCAAAAAAACAATACAATTATTGACTCAACTTTAGACATAATAAATAGAAAATCATGAAACGAATAGTAATTATATTATTTATACAAGCATGTTGTTTCCTCTTACAAGCGCAGACGGGCTGGGAGAAGCCGGTGCAGGTTTTCACTCCCAATGCAGCAAGCTTAGGTACTTATGGACAAGTGCCTGTCAATTATTTCAATGGACTAGCGCAAACATCCATCCCTCTTACTACATTTAAGGTGAATGGATATGAATTGCCGATTACCTTATCGTATTATGCGGGTGGAAATAAGCCTGACTCACATCCGGGTTGGGTAGGGCTAGGATGGAATTTATTTGCAGGAGGCTCTATCAATAGAATTGTCAATGGAATAAAAGATGAAACCACTCGTAGTGAAGTGAATTACAGATTTCCAACACAATTGTACTGGACTAATAATCCGGGCTATTATTATCGAATGGATAGCCTGAACAGAGCGGATTGGAGTAGTAGAAATTACTTGAGGTATGTACTGCTTGAGAGAATAACAAATACTATATTACTTGCAAATGATGCTTATACACTCGATACAGAGCCGGATGAATTTCAAGTGAGTGTAGGTGATATCAGTGCCTCTTTCTATTTAGCGAGCAACAATACGGTTAAAATCAAATCGAAATCAAATTGCAATTTTAAAATAGATATAAAATTAGCTGCATTATCAGAAGTCTCTGAGAGTCAGGTCGACTATGCTATAATTAGCGATACATATTGGGGAGATCTTACAGCTAAGTGTTTTACCTATATCAAAGAAATTATTCTGACGAATAACGATGGTATAAAGTACTATTTTGGGGGAGATAAGAGTGCTATTGAGTTTTCATTTGCTAGAAATGGTAGAGATCTTTTTGCGACTGCAAATACATGGCACCTAAAAAAAATTATAACACCTAATGGAGAAACTATTGAATTGGATTATGAAAAAAAAGGAATTCCAATCATTGAAAATAACAATCGTTATGTCAACGAATATTATAGAAGCAATAAACCCAGTGTTGATAGCTCAAATACAGTACTTGGACATCGAGCCTATACCATAATTCAGCCTTCATACTTAAAATCGATACAAAGCCCTACTTCCGGTAGAACTATGACTTTTAAAAGGAGTAAATCGACTGAACTTGGTTACAATATAGATCCATACTTTTTTAATCAGATATTTGGTAATGATATAACTTCGAAACTTTTTGCTTATAGGGAAAGGCTTTTAAGTGATAGTAGTAATTATTATATGAAGCTGGATTCAATTATTGATACGAATAAAAAAATTGCGTTGAATTATACCAGTTCATCAGATACAAGATTAAAGTTGGACAACATCGTTTTTAGTGATAGCAAAAATTCCCGGATAAACGGATACCTGTTTGACTATAACTCCACTGATTTGCCACCCTATAACTCAAAGATGGCAGATAACTGGGGTTATTATAATAATAAGTATTACGGGGTAATACCTTATGCCAACTTAGAGGACTTTAGGACGGCAGATTCCACGTATATGAAGGCCGAAATTTTGACCAAAATCACCTACCCTACCGGAGGTACTACCGAATTTGTGTATGAACCACATGACTATTCAAAAAAGGTTATACACTATCCATTTACGGTCGAAAATAACTATAACAATTACACCCTTATGTGTGGAGGGCTTCGAATAAAGAAAATGATCAATAGGGATACAAATAATCATACCACTATTCGTGAGTTTGAATATAAAAACGAGCAGGGAAATTCTTCCGGCATTTTATCGAGTATCCCGATATACGATGCCCGAGGAACAACATATGTTGATTTTGGCGATATACATTACAATCTAATTGATTTTAGTGATGCCGCTGGTTTATATTATGGAGCCAACACTACATATTACCGTTTTGGCAACGAACAAATTCAAAACCAGTTATCTAACGCTAATGGAAATCCTATTACCTATAGTCGTGTTACGGAAAAATTATCTGATGGGAGTAAAACAATCTATAATTATACGAATCAGGAAAAATATCCGGATCAGGGAGCTGACCTTTCTGCCGATAATGTTATATCTAGCTCCTTACCATGTAATACATTCATATCTTATGAACTTGAACGGGGTTTATTGGAAAGTGTAGAATATTATAAAAATACTGTGCCTGTAAAAAAAGAAATATATACCTATAATTCAAATCCAAACAGATACAATGACTTTTTCAAATCAATAAATTTATATGGTTTCTCTAATGCAATTCGTGCAATTCCTTTAAAAACATTCACGTTCGCTCCTTATTTACAATCAAAAACTGAAACAACCTATGACATAAACGGGAATAATCCGGTAATTAGTACTACCAATTACAGATACAATGATTATAGGTTACCTTATTTCCAAAGCCAATCGGGAAGTCGATCGGCTGCCGATAGTGTTGCTGTTGTTACTAAATATCCTTTTGATAATAATGGCGCACCTTACAGCACCATGACCCAGAAATTCATGCTAAATTATCCGGTTGAAACAATAAAATACAAAGGGAATTCTATTATCGAAGGAAAATTAACGACTTATAAACAAGTAACCATTGCCAATGATACATTATATGTACCTGACAAAGCATTTTCTACAGAAATAACAACACCACTTACATCCTTTTCTTATTTCAACGGGACAACAAAGGATAGTCATTATGGATTATTCCCTGATATGGAATTAGTCAAGTATGGACCGAAAGGAAATATCTATGAAATAAAAGACAGGAAAGGGATTAGTACAACGTACCTGTGGGGATATAGCTACCAAAACCCCATAGCTGAAATTAAAAATGCAACTTATCCGCAAATTGAAACGGAATTAGGAAGTAGCTACATATCTAATTTGGCTAACAATCCAAATCCTTCAGTAAGCGATTTAACCAATCTCAATTCGCTTCGGACTTCTTCCAATTTGCCCGGTATTGAGGTTTCCACATTTACATACAAACCTTTTGTGGGTATGATTTCTAAAACAGATCCGCGTGGGGTAAGTATTAATTATACCTACGATACTTTTGGGCGGCTTATTTTGAATCAGGATGATAATAGCAAAATATTGGCACGCTACGACTATTCATACCACGATAACGGGCCCGGATATGCATTATCGGTAAGCTTAAAACCTGCGCCCTTCTATGTGCAGAACGTTACAGATTCGGTACCCATAAGTGTAAAAGGAGCATCCGGCAATTATTCTTACAATTGGGTATTGCTCGATGGTACTACGGTATTGGCTACAAGCAATAGCAAAAACTTTAATATTTCTTGCAGTCAGGCTGGGAAACTAACCGTAACATGCACCGTAACCGACAATGTAACGGGCAGAAAAATTGAAAAGAAAAAAACAATCACTTGTTATTCCAAACCATCGTTAACTGTCACACCCGATGCTTCCTACTACATGATTAATACAGCAGGTAATGCCACAGCATCAGCAACAGGAGGATCTGGTGATTTTAGCTATGATTGGGCATTTGCAGATGATTCAGGTTATTCGCATGATACAGGAACTACATTCAATTTTACCAGTTCACACAGTGGCGATAAGGCTCTTGTATGTACCGTAACTGACAATCTGACCAAACAAACTAAAAATGTTACGATGCTTATACCCTATTACACATCCTTTCCAGCAACTCTCACCACAGAAGCGTGGCACATGTTTAATGATAAGGGTACAGCTACTGTTACTACAGGAATCGGGGATTCTAATAATTACTCCTACACATGGTTATTAAAGAACAGTAGCGGTACGGTATTACAAAACGGTACTGATTCCACATCTTTCAGCTATACTTGTTCTCAGGCGGACACTTTGACTGTGGAATGTACTGTAAAAGACAAAGCAACGGAACAATCGTATCCCAAATCGGTAGAAGTAATCAGCTATACTGTCCCTACAGCAACTGTTAGTACAGGTGCCACTTGGTATATTGTTAACGGTATAGGTACAGCTTCGGTAAGTGCCGGAGGTGGTTCGGGTAATTACTCCTATGCATGGAAATTGAAGAACAGTGGCGATACAGTATTACAAAGCGGTACAAATTCTACATCATTCAGCTATACCTGTTCTCAGGCAGGTACATTAACCGTAGAGTGTACCGTAACCGATAATATAACCGGACAAACGGTTACTAATACCAAAACTATAACCAGTTATTCTTACCCTACAGCAACTGTTAGTACAGGAGCCACCTGGTACATGGTTAACGGTACGGGTACAGCCTCAGTAACTGCCGGAGGCGGCTCAAGTAATTACTCCTATGCATGGAAATTGAAGAACAGTGGCGGTACAGTATTACAAAGCGGTACGAATTCTACCTCTTTCAGCTATACTTGCTCTCAATCGGACACGTTAAGGGTAGAATGTACTGTAACCGACAATCTTACAGGACAATCTACAACTCAATCAACCTCTATAACCGTTTATACTTATCCAACAGCAACTGTTAGTACAGGAGCGACTTGGTACATGGTCAACGGTACAGGTACAGCTTCGGTGAGTGTTGGGGGATTCGGATCGGGAGAATATACCTATGCATGGAAATTAAAAAACAAAAGTGGCACAGTATTGCAAAATGGTACGAATGCATCAACATTCAACTACTCATGTTCACAATCAGATACTTTGACGGTTGAATGTACTGTAACAGATAACCGAACAACTAAAACGGTCACTAATACAAAAAAAATAACAGTTTACACCGATCCTACAGCAACTGTTAATACAGGAGCGACTTGGTACATAATCAACGGTACAGGTACAGCTTCGGTGAGTGTTGGGGGATTCGGATCGGGAGAATATACTTATGCCTGGAAATTAAAAAACAAAAGTGGGACAGTATTGCAAAACGGTACGAATGCATCAACATTCAACTACTCATGTTCACAATCAGATACTTTGATGGTTGAATGTACTGTAACAGATAACCGAACAACTAAAACGGTCACTAATACAAAAAAAATAAAAGTTTACACCAATCCTACTGTAAGTGTTAGTACAGGAGCCACCTGGTACATGGTTAATGGTACAGGTACAGCTTCGGCGAGTGCAGGAGCCGGCTCGGGTAGCTATTCCTACTCATGGAAGTTAAAGAATAGTGGCGGTACAGTATTGCAAAGCGGTACAAATTCTACATCTTTCAGCTATACCTGCTCTCAATCAGGTACATTAACCGTGGAATGTACCGTAACCGATAATGTAACCGGACAAACGGTTACTAATACCAAAACGATAAGCAGTTATACTTACCCTACAGCAACTGTTAGTACAGGAGCCACTTGGTACATGATCAACGGTACAGGTACAGCCTCGGTGAGTGCCGGAGCCGGCTCGGGTAATTACTCCTATGCATGGACGTTAAAGAACAGTGGCGGTACAGTATTGCAAAACGGTACAAATTCTGCATCATTCATCTATACCTGTTCTCAGGCAGGTACTTTGACCGTAGAATGTACTGTTACCGATAATGTAACGGGACAGACCATCACGAATTCAAAAAATGTGACATCTTATACCTATCCGGCTGCAAGTGTGACTGTCGGGTCAACATGGCTTATAATAAACGGTGGCAACACTGCCAATGTATCGGGTTCCGGTGGTTCCGGTAATTACTCCTACGCATGGCGATTGAAAAATAGTGGAGGTACCGTGTTGCAAACCGGAACGAATTCAGCTTCTTACTATTATACTTGTTCTCAATCAGGCACCATAACTGTGGAATGTACTGTAACCGACAATGTAACGGGACAAACAGCCACCGATTCCAAAACATTTATCTGCTATACTTACCCTACAGCATCTGTTGCAACGGGAGGTTCGCGCATGCTGAATGGTACAGGAACAGCCTCGGTGAGTGCAGGAGCCGGTTCGGGTGGTTATTCCTACTCCTGGACGTTAAAGAACAGTAGCGGTACAGTATTACAAAACGGTACGAATTCTACATCATTCAGCTATACCTGTTCTCAATCGGGCACGTTAACGGTAGAATGTACTGTAACCGACAATCTTACAGGACAATCTACAACTCAATCAACCCCTATAACCATTTATACCTATCCTACAGCAACTGTTAGTACAGGAGCCACTTGGTATATGGTCAACAATCCGGGTACAGCTTCGGTAAGTGCAGGAGGAGGTTCAATTGATTATACTTACACATGGCGGTTGAAAAACAGCAGTGGTACCGTATTACAAACAGGAACTAATTACCCTTCATTTACTTACACCTGTTCACAATCGGGGACATTAACTGTGGAATGTACCGTAACGGATAATGTGACGGGGCAATCGATTAGCAATTCCAAAACAATAAGCAGTTATACATACCCTACAGCCGGGGTTAGTACAGGAGCTACCTGGTACATGGTTAACGGTACGGGTACAGCCTCGGTGAATGCCGGAGCCGGCTCAGGTAATTACTCTTATGCATGGAAGTTAAAGAATAGTGGTGGGACTGTATTGCAAACAGGCTCAAATTCATCAGCCTTCAGCTACACATGCTCTCAATCAGGTACTCTGACAGTGGAATGTACCGTAACCGATAATGTAACCGGGCAAACGGTTAGCAACACCAAAACAGTTACCAGTTATACTTACCCTACAGCTGTAGCGAGTACAGGAGCCACCTGGTACATGGTTAACGGTACAGGTACTGCCTCGGTGAGTGCAGGAGACGGTTCAGGGGGCTATTCTTACGCATGGAGGTTAAAGAACAGTGGCGGAACTGTATTGCAAAACGGTACGAATTCTACATCATTCAGCTATACCTGCTCTCAGGCAGGCACGCTGACAGTGGAATGTACTGCTACCGATAATGTAACAGGACAGACAGTCACAAATTCAAAAAATGTGACATCTTATACTTATCCGGCTGCAGGTGTAACTGTAGGCTCTACATGGATTATAATAAACGGTGGTAGTACAGCTAATGCATCGGGTTCCGGTGGTTCCGGTAACTACTCCTACGCATGGCGATTGAAAAATAGCGGCGGTACTGTGTTGCAAAACGGCACAAATTCAGCTTCCTTCTATTATACCTGCCCTCAATCAGGCACCATGACTGTGGAATGTACCGTAACAGACAATGTAACGGCACAAGCCGCTACCAATTCCAATACATTCACCAGTTATACTTACCCTACGGCATCTGTGTCAATAGGATCGAGCACGTATTTATTGAATGCAACGGGTACGGCCTCAGTGAGTGCAGGAGCCGGTTCGGGTAGTTATTCTTACTCCTGGAAGTTAAAGAACAGTGGCGGTACCGTATTGCAAAGCGGTACAAATTCGACTTCATTCAGCTATACCTGTTCTCAATTAGGCACGTTAACGGTAGAATGTACTGTAACAGACCTTACTACAGGGCAAGCTGTAACCGATTCGAGAGCAGTATCTGTTTATAACCCGCTTTCATCAACAGTTAGTACAGGAGCAAACTGGTACATACTTAACAGTACAGTTACTGCTTCGGAGACCGCGGGGGGTGGTTCCGGAAATTATGGCTATAGTTGGTTTATAAACGGAAGCCCTGTAACAGGTACATCCAGTTCACTTAGCTTTACCTGCTCAAGTGTAGGGACAAATGTTATATCCTGCACAGTAACCGATAATGTTACGGGACAAACAGTAACCGGTAATAAAACAGTTTCTTGTTATACAGTCCCTACGGCCACCCTCAGTGTGGGCGCTTCCTCTTATACGCAAAATGACACCGGTTCAGCCACGGTTTCAGCCAGCGGCGGTTCAGGAACTTACTCTTATGCATGGTCGTTGCTTTCCGGTTCTACGGTATTGGCTAACGGCAGCAACAGCAGTAGCTTTAGTTTTACGTGTAGTCAGGTTGGAACATTAACCGTAAGATGCATTGTTACAGATAATGTTACCGGACAAACAAAAACGGTTACTCAAAACATCACCTGTACTTCGGCAGTTTTAAACGGTAATTTCACCTTACAATCGGGTTATAGCAATTACTACAATTCACTTTCTAAAACCGGTTCTACCGTTTCGTTTGTTCTTGCCTTTGGTCTGAGTTATTCGGCCATGAATCCCGGAGTGAGTTATTATGTCGCAACCGTGCCGACAGGATTCAGACCATCGACCACCAGAACTGTAACGATGGACAGCTATGGCAATACATGGTCTGTTACTTTTAACTCTAACGGAACGGTATATTGTCAAATTGTTTATGGTTCATCTTTCCCTGTGGGGTCAGGTGTAAACCTGAGCGGTAGTTATAATTTATAATCATCTTAAAAATATTACGAACATGAATAAAACACTCTTTTTTATATCAATAGGAATAATACTGTTTAGCAGCTTATCCGTTGCGCAAACCCGTGCTAAAGCATTCGAAGCCGGCAGCGCCGATACCACCTATATGGAGGTGAACAAACCCGGAGGATGGCAGTTTGTGAGCCCATACCTTAGCCCAGTAGGCAATGATAGTGTGAGGATAGAAATGATTGTACAGCACAACCGTACCATCGACTGGAAACAGAAGCAGCTGGTTGGTCGCATTACCCGTCGTAACTTACTGCCTGTAACCGGACAGGAGGCAACTTTCGATCTGTTGGTCAGTCAGTTCCGAATCTATATCGACCCTAACGGCAACTGCTACCTGCAACAGGTCTCGGGAGAACTACCCGCCGATGATCCACTGGCTATTCCAGTAAGGGCGAAATACAAGAAGAATTGAAGAAATGAAAAATGAAGAATGGAAAATGTACGTACTTTCAACTTTAGAAACTCAACTATATGAAACAATCATCTTATAAAATCAAATCAATCCCTTCTTTACTCCCCCTTTGGGGGACGGGGGGCTTTTCCCTGCATTGTGTTGCGGGCTTGTTGGGAGCCTTGCTGCTCTGGTTATTCCCGTTGTGGCTATCGGCACAGACCACCGGCACAAACTATATAGTCTCCACCGTGCCTTTTCAGGCGGTGAGTGATCCCACCACATTGGTTGATGCCAATTCCAATACCGCCATTCAGTATTTCGACGGGCTGGGGCGACCTATCCAGACCGTACAACGGGGTATTACTCCATTGGGGGCAGATTTAGTGACAGGCATTATGTACGACTCTTACGGACGCGACTCGCTCAAGTGGCTACCGGCAGTAGCCGGAGGCAATAATGGGGCTTATTACCCAAACTTTGCTACTCAGGCAGTAAGCAGCAATGGAGATGACAAGCCGTATAGCCGAACCGAGTACGAACCTTCGCCACTCAATCGCGTAACGGGGCAGTATGGAGCCGGGAATGATTGGTATGCCGCAGGTAAAAAACAATCCATAGAATACCTTGCTAACAATGGAGACATAGCCTGTTACTATGTAAACAGTGCTAAGCAGCTGGCCAAAGATGGGAATTATGCTGCGGGCAGCTTGTATGTAACCAAGGCCACGGACGAGGATGGCAAGGTGGGCTACGAGTTTAAGGACAAACTGGGGCGGGTAATACTGAAACGCCAAATGCTCAGCGGCGATAATGTGGACACGTATTACGTGTATAACGATTTGGGGCAACTGTGCTACGTACTGCCCCCAAAAGCCGTGGACGAACTAAATGACCTGAGCGATGACAACGCCGTGATGAAACAGTATTGCTACCTCTACCAATACGACGCAAGGGGAAACTGCAACTACAAACGCCTGCCGGGATGCGAACCTATCCTTATGGTGTACGACCGCGCCAACCGACAGATATTAAGTCAGGATGGCAACCAACGCGCTAAAACACCGGCGCAGTGGACAGTAATGAAGTACGATGTACTGGGGAGACTGATTTACACCGGACTGACAAATAGCATAACATCAAACCAAACAGATTTGATAAGCAGCTATAAAGACGACCTGATAGTAGAAACATTTAGCAACGGAGCTTACAGCAACAATAAGTTTTCGGATGCCACTCCGTTGATAGTTAACTACTATGACGATTACAGCTTTATTCCCGATGGCAATACGCTGACTTACGATAACAGCCAAGAACAAAACGGCTATACACCGAAGCACTCCTCCGCCAAAGGTTTACTTACCGTTACACAAACTTATCATTTAAACGATTCTACAAAGTATGAAACCACGGCACAGTATTACGACAAGTACGGACGCGTGGTACAAACACGCAGCAGCAACCATATGGGCGGGTATGATCTGGTGTATAACGAGTTGAGATTTATAGGAGCACCGACTCGTACTCTCAAAACCCACAATATTGCAGGGCAACCGAACGTTGTCGAGCTTTATACCTATACCTACGATAAGGCACAACGAATGCTCAGCACCACGTTGAGCCTCAACGGAGGTAGCGCAGTTACACTTGTATCAAACACCTATGATGAGCTGGGAAGACTGCATTCTAAAAACTTAGGAGGCGTAGATGCTACCACCTATGCTTATAATGTGCGCGGTTGGACAAAAGATATAACGGGTAGCAAGTTTACAGAGAGTTTGTATTATAACAATGGATCGCTAAATGGTGCTAATCCACGTTATAACGGTAATATAGCCGCCATGCAATGGAAAGTGGCAGATGATAACCTGAATTATAACCGGGCATACAGTTTTACTTATGATGACCTTAATCGCCTAACCAATGCCAATTATTATGGGGCTAATATTAGTGATGGGAGTGTAGTAAACGGAACGTTGGGCAAGTACAACGAAACGCTGGACTATCAGAATGACAAAATGGGGAATATACACGGTATTAACCGTAATGAGAACGGTACGCAGATTGAAAGTTTGGGTTTGCAGTATATGGGAAATCAATTGCAAAAAATTGACAATGGGATAAATCATTTCATTAACTATGGCTCGGAATTATTCAAAGATTCTGTTAATAGTAACCTTCAAAATGAGTATGCTTACGATTCTAATGGAAATATGTTGTACGATGCCAACGGTGGAGTGAGTGCCATTCAATATAATTTATTAAATTTGCCGGATAAAATTCATTTTACGGTTGGACATAAAAACTTATATACCTACGATGCAAGCGGGCATAAACTCAGGACGGTAAATTATTCTTCCGCCCGAGTTCTGGATATACCGATGAATACTATTACTTCATTGTCAACAACACCTTCTGATTATAAGGTGCTTACAACGGATTATATAGGGAATATGATTTATGAAAACGGGGCATTAAAAGAGATACTGCTACCCGAAGGATACTATCATAATGGTGTGTTTTATTACTACCTGAAAGACCACTTAGGCAATAATAGAGTAACCATAAACAGCAGCGGAGCGGTGGTGGAAAAAAGCCACTACTACCCAAGCGGCACCCGTTTCTTTCCCGAAAGTACCAGCGATAGCAGTGCTTTGGCTTACCGCTACAACGGCAAGGAAATGGAAACCATGAACGGGCTAAACCAAATGGATTATGGGGCGAGACGGCGTTTTAGCTGGGGATCATTCTGGACGGCTGTAGATCCACTGGCGGAGAAATATTATAGTGTTAGTCCATATGCCTATTGTCATAATAATCCCATTAATATGATAGACCCTAATGGGATGGGAGATTATTACACTAAGAATGGAATCAGACTTGGTTCAGATGGTATAAATGATAATTTAGCTTATACTGCATCTGGAGTAACTAAAGAAGACATCAAAGACGAAGATGGCAATGTAACGGGTCAAAAGACAACTTTTAACGATTCTCAAAAACTAAGTATTACAAACGATGACTTAAATATTTATGCAAACACTGTTGCAGCAGAATCTTCAGGAAACAAGACTGAATCATTTGCAATTGCAAGTGCCATTTCTAATATATCTGAGTACAAAGGTAAGGATATATTAAAAACCATTCAATCAGAAGGTATTTATGGATACAAAGATGGTGGTAATAGTACGAATTATAAAAACAATTCAAAAAATGGGATGGCAGCTGCAATTAATGCGCTAACAGGTGGAACGGACTATTCTGGTGGAGCATTAAGATGGGATGGATTTGACTTAGCAGCAAAGGGTTTTAACCATATAAAAGCGAGAACAGCTGGAATAGAAATCTCTGATAATAATTTTAACGCTTTTAAGGCTGCTTGGCCAGATAAATTGATCAAAGCATTTAGTGGTGGGAGTTATACTGGTTTCTCAAATAATTTCAACTCTGGTATTCATCCTGCTACACAAGGCAATAATAAAGGATTGGTTTTGTATCAAGCTACTATAGTTTTAGGAAGAACTATTTTTTGGGGTCCAAAATCAAATAAAAGTGGTTTGTAATTAATCCTCTAATAATCTATATCGAATATGAAATATCAATTTTTATTACTAGTTCTATGCATGTTTTACTTACACGTTGATTCTCAGGGATTAAATTGTAAAGTAGATACGATATTGGATGTGTCAAACAAAGTTGAATATAGTCTTAAGAATGACACTACAGCTATCATTACTGTCACAATAAATAATAATAGTATTCAAAAAGAATACTATTATTTGAAAGATTCAGAATCCTGTAATTTTATTCCTAATTTTATTCTTAAATATAAGAATAACTTCATCTTTTTAAGTGGAACGCATCAGCACTATCGTTTATTAACTTTGTTTCAACTTGAAGGTAACAAAATAATAGTTGATAAATTTGAGAATGAATTAATGCTTTCAAGTTCAAATAATGAACTTGAGAAAATATTCTTTTTATACAATGACCAACCTGCAATGGTTTTTATTGATAATAAAAATAAGGCATTTATTAGGTTATACAAAAAACATTATTCAATAAACAATAAAAATATAAAGTACATTACTATTGAGACTAAGCATGTAATAGTGAGTTTCAAAAACAACAAGAAAAAGGTAATGAGTTTTAATGATTTTAAAGAAATATAGCTGACTTTAAATAGTATAGTTATTATGTCAAAACAGGAGTTTTACGAGTCGTGACCCACTGGCGGAAAAATATTATTCTATTTCACCATATGCATATTGTGCGGGGAATCCGGTGAATAGGTTTGATCCAGACGGTATGGATTGGTATACATCAACTGATGGTAAAACAGTCTATTGGCAAGAAGGAAATAAAAAAGTTGATGGTTATACAAATAGTGAGACTTATACTAAGAAGATAGATGATAATACAACCATTACTTATACACAAAATGAAGCAACATCTATAACTTTTACAGGGATTGACAATAGTGATTATGTATCACAAACAGGAAAAACTGGTTGTAAAGTTGCTTCGGATAAGATGCTTGCAAACGATGGTGTTAACTCAAAAGGGAAAAGGATAAATGTGGCAAATGCAGATGCAAATGGTGTAGCAACAACTCCTTCAAAAAATGCAGATAAAGGAATTAAAGCTGTTGATAATGCGTTAGAAAATGGACATCCTATTGAAGTTGGAGTTGATTATTCGCCTGTACAATTACATAATAAAAAATCCGATGGTGGTGATGGTATGACAGATCATTTTATTGTTATATCAAGTAAAACTGAAACATTAAATAATGGGCAAGTAACTTCAAGTAATTACAACTTCTTTGATCCGAGAAAGAATGCATATGGCACAAACATGTTAAATATTCTAACAAGACAAAATAATATGCTAAAAGGGGCATATCATCAGCCAGATAGACAAATTAATTATACAGTAACAACAGTAAGAACAAGTAGTAGATGAAAACAAAATTAGTATTTGTATTTTTTGTTGCTTTTGCATTTGGTTGCAAAGCACAAGATATTGATTTCAATCAATATCTTAATAATTTCGGGAACGTTAATCTTCCAATTTTGAGTTCTGATACAGAAACATGGAAAATGGTTTTTAACCAAGAGTATGACAATATTCATGGGCGAACATATAAATCAGTTTCTGAAAAATATGTAAAAAAATATATTTGTACAGATGGTAATTTCAATTCTAATATGAAGTATTATATCAGATATGATTATGGAGTTAAAATTGATATAAGCAATAATTTCTATACTGTGTTATTATCAAAACTTCAATATGAAGGAAATTCTGAATGGGATTATGATTTAACCGAAGATTTATTGATTACTTACACGAAATCAGGGAAAATGCTTTCAACCAAATCATTAACAAAAGATAACGGAGATAGATGGCAAAGTAATTTAACTATAAAAAAAGACAAAGTCATAGTGCAACAAATAAAGAATACTGCACTAAAAGTTTCTTTAGAAAAAATAATGCCCTGTGAAGTCTGGTCAACTGAATATCAAATATCGGATACAGGTATAATAGGTGTAAAAAATACTATTCTCAAAAAGATTGGAAAAATTAAATGGAATAAAAAACTTCTGAAGTATGAATTGGTCAATTGAACAGATGTAGATCCACTGGCGGAAAAATATTATTCTATTTCACCATATGCATATTGTGCGGGGAATCCGGTGAATAGAATTGATCCTGATGGAAGATATATTCACGTAACTCGGAATGTCAGAGCGGAAACTTTAAAATATATAAATAGTCTTGCTGCTGGTACTTTTGGAATCAATAAAAGTGGTAATTTATATTTAATAAAAAAAGACGGTTTAAGTGGATTTTCAACTGAGTATAGAGACAGATTAATTTCGGCTATAGATGATAAAAAGAATGCAATAAATATATCCAAAAGTAATTCTTTTTCTGATAAAGGCGTAACTAAAAATATTGACAAAGATGAGGGCGGTGGAGTCACTATTCCTAAAACAATGACTACAACAGTTACGAAAGATGGGAAAGAAAATGTTACAACTACCAAAGAGGCTGATGTAATAATTTCAGGGAATAAAAATGAAGGACTTAAAGATACAAAAGGAAATGATTTACCCGATACTCCGGCACAAATATTAATGCATGAATTAGTAGGACATGCTATACCTTTCACAGAAGGTACTAATACAGGTAATGCCATAGATAATGAGAATAAGGTTAGAATACAGTTAAAAGAAGGACAAAATCAAGAAAGAGCAAAAGACCCTAATCATCCACATCCAGAATAAATTATCATGAAAAAGATATTATTTATATTTATGCTTATTAGTATAAGCTGTACCGCAAATTACGGGAATGTCAATATAACAACAGTGTCAAAAAAAGAAAATGCTTTTGACAAACAAGAAGTTGATTCAATAATAGGTGATTGGGTAATTTCAAAATCTATATGGATGGAAACTAAGCATGAAAAGGGTAAACTAATTAAAACTGAATCTGCTATAGTATGTAATGTTTGTTCGACTATTATATTTAAGAAAGATGGAAAAGGTATTTTAAAAAAAGGAAATGGATCTGAATCATCCTTTAATTGGTCTATTTGCAAAGATAAAATTTATTTTAAATTTAATAAAATAGAGGATGAAACTGAGTTTTTTAGCTTGGATAAAGAATTTCGATTTAAAATTTATCATGATTCAAAATTTTATTATCTTGAATTAATCCAAAAAAAAGAAGACAATAAGTATATTCTTTTACGAAAATTTGAATAGTGGTTTAACGGTGGGAGATGGTAGGTGGATGCCTGCCATTTTCTCTATATAGACGAGACCTGATCCAGAGGTGGAGAACGACTATGAGTTGAGTCCTTACTCTATGTGTGGCAATAACATGGTATTGCACACAGATCCAGATGGAAGAGTATTTGGAGTTGATAATTTAGTGGGTGCATTGATTGGTGGTGGAGCAGATTATGTTTGTCAAGTCATAGCTAATAGAATTGCAAATCCAAATGCTTCTTGGAAAGAATCTCTAACTGATGTAAATGTTGGTTCGATTATAGTTTCGGCTGGTGTTGGTGCATTAACCAGTGGAGTGAGTGCAACTGAAACTATAGCTAATTCAGCAGTAAAAGCAGGAGTGAATAAAACGCTTGCAAATGTAACTGCAAAAGCAGTAAGTGGTGCAGTACAAGAAGGTACAGGACAGGCCCTTGATAATGCAATAAAAGGGAAACCTATTATGCAAGGCGTTGTCAAATCAGCTTTGATTGGTGCAGCAACAAAACAATTAGAAGTTAAAACCAATAATCATAATGCTCAAACAACTATAAAACGTTACGGCAACGGTAGAGCGACTACTCATCAACAAAACGCCATGTTAAAATCAGCACAAAAAGAGTTGAAGGCTAACAACGTTGTTGAAAAAGTTGCAAATACAACTACAAGTACGGGAAGTAAAGTCGTCGATAAAAAACTAGAGAATAAATGAAAAAGAACATCAAGGCAATTGTCTTAGGATTAATAACTCTTTTGGCATTTTTTTTCGTATCTTCAATGAGTTATGAAGATATGAATATAAGAAAAAATGGTCAAGTAATTAAAGCGCCAGTAGTAGAAATTTATTCAAGAAGGTGGATGACTTGGATTCATGTTGAAATTAATGGGCAGGAATTGGCTGCAGGAACAGTAACTACAGACAAAAATCCATCTATTGGAGATTCAATTGAGGTTTGTTACATCTCAGGCAAATCCAACGTTGTTCAGAAGAATATGAATCCTAATCGCTATTATTTATTCTTTGCCTTGGAGTCTTTATTGCTATTTTTGGGATTGTATTTAATAATAGCAGGTCTAATAGGAGAGAAAGTTCCTGAAAACAAGCCTCTTGTAAAAACGACAAAAAAAGAAAGACGAAAAAACAAATAAATTAAGTGTTTATATTTGTTTGACACAATGTATTTAAAAATGGAAACTCTAAGTTGATTAAATCAATTAAAGGAGTACTACTTCAAAATTAATAATATGAAAACAAAATTAGTTACAAGTATTTTAGTGGCTTTATTAAGTCTGAATGCTTTTGCCCAAAGCGATCCTAAAACAGTAGATAAAGTTATGGTGCTGTCAGGAATAAAAGATCAGCTTACGAGTTTGGATGCTATGATTTCGGCAAGGCTTGAAGAAAAGAAAGCCACTTTCTCCAAACCGGAACAATTTGAGCAGTTTAAAAAAGTGATGACTACCGGTCTGAATTCAAACAATGCAGTGAAGTATTTTGCCGAATATCTGGAAAAATACTCCAA
>Ga0302272_1000363_pt1 | contig 20870 bp, 12 predicted proteins | sample III_Bog_N1_2_FD_198772 | JGI IMG/M metagenome (GOLD analysis project Ga0302272, IMG submission 198772) | Peat permafrost microbial communities from Stordalen Mire near Abisko, Sweden - III_Bog_N1_2 | ecosystem: Environmental > Terrestrial > Soil > Wetlands > Peat | place: Sweden: Abisko...
TAATGGTGCTTTGCGAGGCTGACATTACTTCTAAGAATGCCGAAAAGGTAAAGAAGTTCAAGGCTAATTTTCAGTTAGTCCGTCAAAAGCTAAAAGAAATAGAAGAGAAAGACCGTGTCCGTAATTTCCAACCTCCTATCGGGGGAAAGGAAATCATGGATACTTTCAATCTGCCTGCATCCTCCGTAGTCGGGGAAATTAAAACACGTATCAAGGATGCCATTATGGATGGTATTATCCCTAATGAACATGACGCTGCAGTAGCTTATATGATGCAAATTGCCAAAGAATTCGGATTATAATATAATAGCATGTTGAATGTATGTAATTACCGTTATGTATTTTTTGCCTGTTGCTTATACTTACATTTCAATTCGTATATAAGCATATTAGCTACCTGAACATATCATTGAACACATCATGAAAAAAAATGTTTTTCTATTTATTATTCTGGCAACAGGAATTTCTTGTTTTGGTCAAAAAGCATCTACACCACAGGCTTTTGTTTATTCCAAACATGTTGCTGCAACATTTGATTCCAATAGGTTAGCCCGACTGGATTCTGCACTTCAGAAGCTGGTTGACAATGGCACCATTCCCCATGCAGTTACTTTTGTGGCACATCACGGAAAAGTAATCCATAACAAAGCATTCGGGTGGAGAAATATAGAAGCTAAAATTCCATGTCAAAAAGACGATTATTTCAGGATGGCTTCCCAAACTAAAGCCATCACGGCAGTAGCAGTCATGACCCTTGTTGAGGAAGGAAAAATTTTACTGGACGAACCTATCAAGAAGTATATCCCCGAATTTGAAAACCCCAGGGTATTGGTTTCTTTCAACGAACTAGACTCGACTTATACTTCCCTGCCTGCCGACAAAGATATCACAATCCGTCATTTATTGACCCATACCTCCGGCATCTCTTATGGGAATGGCAGTCCGTTAGGCAAGATCTTTGCTAAAAAAGGCATCCCACCATTGAATACCCTTGAGAATAAAACATTGGGCGAAGTAGTCCGCACATTGGCTACCTGTCCACTGGAACATGATCCGGGGGAGAAATTCACCTATGGCATGAGCCTGGATGTACTGGGTTACCTGATTGAAGTGGTTTCAGGCAAACCGGTAGATCAATACTTTAAGGAACGTATTTTTGAGCCCCTCGGAATGAACAATACCTTTTTTTATATTCCCAAAGGGAAAGAAAACCGCATAGTAACCCTCTATCAAAAAGATAAAAATTCAGCGTTAATTCCTAATCCGTCTAAATTATACCAGACCTATCCCTATTCCGGAGCTCAGACCATGTTTAGTACCGGGGCAGGGTTATCAGGAACCATTGAAGATTATGCCAAATTCTGCCAGATGATCTTAAATGGGGGTGAATTCAATGGTAAGCGTATTTTAGGTAGAAAGACAGTAGAACTAATGTGCAAAAACCAGGTAAAGGATTTACGTGGTGAAATAGGTTTCGGGCTGGCATTTGATGATTTCCGCTCGGAATACAGCCATGAATCAATTGCTTCTGAAGGATCCATGCGTTGGGGTGGCATGTTTGGCACCGATTATATCATCGACCCTAAGGAAGACCTGATATTGCTTTTCTATATCAACCTGCAACCAAACAATACCGGCCAGGATTTCAAGGTATTATTCCACAACCTCGTGTATCAGGCTTTAAAATAAATCATAATTAAATTTCATAAAACAGGAACTATGAAACGTCTAATTCCAATCATTATCAGTATGGTTTTATTATCATCCGCGTATTCCAGATCAGAAATACGATATCCCGAAACAGCTAAAGTGAATCACATCGATACTTATTTTGGCGTTGAAGTAAATGATCCCTACCGTTGGCTCGAAAATGATACTTCAGCTGTTACTTCTGCCTGGGTGAAGGCTCAGAATAAAGTAACCAATACTTTCTTAGCTCAAATACCTTTCCGGGCAGAGCTAAAGAAAAGACTAACTGCCTTGATGAATTACCCTAAATACGGTGCACCTGTTAAAAAGAACGGGCAGTATTTTTACTTTAAGAATAACGGCCTTCAGAATCAATCGGTTTTCTATCGCCAGGCAACGTTGGCTTCCGCCCCTGAAGTCTTTCTCGATCCGAACACTTTCTCTACCGACGGCACCGTAGCATTGCATGCCCAGTCCTTCTCAAAAGATGGCAAATACCTGGGTTACTCCATTTCCCGCAGCGGCTCCGATTGGAATGAAATCTTTGTCATGGATGTTGCCAGTAAACAAATCTTATCCGATCATATCAACTGGTCAAAGTCATCTGATATTTCGTGGCAGGGTGATGGGTTCTATTACAGTGCTTATGATGCGCCCGTACCCGGAAAGGAATATTCAAATAAGAATGAATACGAAAAAGTATATTATCATAAGGTAGGACAATCACAGAGCCAGGATAAACTGATTTATGAGAACAAGGATTTTCCCCTTCGGGAATGCTATCCGATAGTAACCGATGATGAAAAATACCTGTTTATCACAGAAACAGAAACCACTACCGGAAACGAATTGCTGATAAAGGATTTATCCGTTCCCGATGCTAAGTTTGCTTTGCTGGCCCCCGGTTTTGCAAGTGATTATAATGTTGTGGATCATGTAAATGGTAAAATCTATATCCTCACCAACTGGAAAGCTCCCAAACAACGGTTAATGGAAGTTGACCCATCGAACTTCTCCCGTGAAAACTGGAAAGAAATCATTCCTGAAAGTGAGAATGTACTTGAACGTACCACCATTATCGGAGGAAAGGTATTGGCTGAATACATGAAAGATGCTACTCACCATGCCTACGGCTTCGATTTAAGCGGTAAAAAGCTATATGAAGTGCAATTGCCCACCTTAGGTACACTAAGTGGATTTACGGGCAGCAATGACGATAATGAAGCCTTTTATATCTTTAATTCCTATACCCTCCCTCCCACTGTCTACAGGTTCGATGCTGCTGAAAACAAGTCTGACGTTTTTCATAAGACAGAAGTATCCTTTAAATCGGAAGATTATATCAGTGAGCAGGTTTTCTATACCAGCAAGGATGGCACCAAAGTACCCATGTCTATCACCTATAAGAAAGGGATGAAGAAAGATGGTAAAAATCCGTTGATGCTTTACGGATACGGTGGTTTCAACATTAGCCTGAACCCTACTTTTAGTGCCGTGCGCATCCCGTTCCTTGAAAATGGCGGTATTTATGTGGTAGCCAATATACGCGGTGGAGGTGAATATGGTGAAGCATGGCATTTGGCAGGCACCAAAATGCACAAACAGAATGTATTCGACGACTTCATTGCTGCTGCCGAGTATCTGATCTCACACAAGTATACTTCATCAAAGAAACTGGCTATTGACGGTGGTTCTAACGGAGGCTTGCTGGTAGGAGCCTGTCTTACCCAACGCCCCGATCTCTACGCAGTAGCTGTCCCTGAAGTGGGTGTACTGGATATGTTGCGCTACAATCAGTTTACCATTGGCTGGTCCTGGACCAGTGATTATGGTAACAGCCAGGAGAGCAAAGAAATGTTCGAATACCTCAAGGGATATTCCCCGTTGCATAATGTAAAGCCGGGAGTCAAATATCCGGCAACCCTGGTAATGACGGGAGATCATGATGACCGTGTAGTACCCGCCCATTCGTTCAAATTTGCGGCTACTTTACAAGCCGATAATGCAGGCAAGACCCCTACATTGATCCGTATTGACTCCAAGGCGGGCCATGGTGCAGGGAAACCTATCGGCAAAGTGATCGATGCACAGACGGATATGTGGTCGTTTGTCATGTATAACCTGGGAATGAACCCAAAATTCTAATGCTTTATCCATTTTAATATCAGGTTAATAGCTTTTAGCAGAATGGATTTATACCCTAATACTTGATTTTTTCGTTCAAAAACTTGTTCAGATAAGCCAAAAAGGCTATCTTTGCACCGCTTTAAAAGCATGGCGGGATAGCTCAGTTGGTTAGAGCGTCGGATTCATAACCCGGAGGTCACGAGTTCAATTCTCGTCCCCGCTACATAAAAAAGGAAGTTCAGAAATGAGCTTCCTTTTTTGTTGAAAGAAAAATGGATCATCACAATTGAAATCATGAGACTATGGATATATTTGCAAAATCAATTACTAAATTTGAACCGTTTCGCAGGATAATTTGTTTAGTATTAGCATAAAAAGTACGGATAATTCATTAGCAACAAATATTTAAACTCAATGTTATGGAAAAAAACTGGATAGAATACCTCGAACCATTAATGAAACAATATGAAAAACGAAAGCATCCGCTTGACTATAAAAGCCGGTATCAGTTGCTTGTAATGGTTATACTTTCAGCACAGGACAGCGACAAGCATATCAACCAACTGGCTCCGGCATTCTTCGAAGCCTATCCCTCCATGAACAGCTTAGTAAAAGCCACCACCGATGATTTATACCGTTATATAAGCACTGTCAGAAATTTTGGACATAAGTCAGAATGGCTGATTAAACTGGCACAACTAATAGGAGATGATGATAACATACCTACTACTCAGGCCGAACTGACTGCATTACCCGGCATTGGCCGTAAATCGGCAAACGTAATCATCCGCGAATCGGGGAGTAAAGCAGAAGGAGTTATCGTAGACTTACATGTTGTACGGGTAGCTCCCCGCATCGGGATTGCTTCAGGTACACAGCCTGAAAAGATAGAGAAGCAAATCATGGCATTAGTACCTCAGGACAAATGGAATGATATCGGGATGGCTCTATCGTTTCTGGGTCGTGAAATATGCAGGCCTACTGACCCAAAATGTACCATTTGTATCATGAACAAGGTTTGCAACTACTATAATGCAACTGAAAGTAAGATAGTAGACCCTAATTCCGATCTGACATTGTTTTAAGCATAAAAAATCCCGTACAACCTTAATCGTACGGGATTTTTTATGTTTAAGCGGGAATTCATCTCCCTTCTCATGATTAATTGATTCATTTTTCCTCATCTAACCCGGACGAGTTAAGAGACTTCAGCAAGAGGTTATTTATTTTTCAGTAAATATCAACCCGTTTTCATCTGCATCAACCACGATGGTTTGATCATTATGCACTTTCCCTGAAATCAATTGTTTCGACAGGTCGTTAAGTACATATTTTTGAATAGCCCTTTTTACCGGACGTGCACCAAACTGCGGATCGAACCCTAAATCAGCAATCATATGTACTGCCTTTTCAGTCATTTCAAGGCGAATGCCATTTTGTTCCAGCGTTCGTTGTAACGTGGTAATTTGTAACCTTACAATTTCCTCAATTTGTGATAAGTTTAGCGGTGCAAACATAACAAGTTCATCAATCCTGTTTAAGAATTCAGGTCGGATAGTTTGTTTGAGTAATTCAAAAACCTCCGTCTTTGTTTTTTCTATTATCTCAGCCTGATTTTTATCGGTCATACTCTCAAAATTATCACGTATCAAAGTAGATCCGATATTCGAAGTCATAATGATAATGGTATTCTTGAAATTCACCAACCGACCTTTATTATCCGTTAAACGTCCATCATCAAGCACTTGCAGCAATACGTTGAATACATCCGGATGTGCCTTTTCTATTTCATCGAACAGTACCACTGAATAGGGTTTACGCCTGATAGCTTCGGTTAACTGACCCCCTTCGTCATATCCTACATATCCGGGAGGTGATCCTATTAAACGTGTTACGGAGAATTTCTCCTGATACTCGCTCATATCAATACGTGTCATCATGTTTTCATCATCAAACAGAAATTCGGCCAGTGCTTTTGCCAGTTCGGTTTTGCCAACACCTGTTGTACCCAGGAAAATAAACGAACCAATGGGTCGTTTTGGATCCTGCAAGCCTGCACGGCTCCTGCGAACGGCATCTGAGACAGCCTGTATGGCTTCATCCTGTCCTACAACCCGCAAATGGAGTTCATCTTCCAGGTTCAGCAATTTATCCTTTTCACTCTGAAGCATCTTTTTTACAGGGATACCGGTCCAACGGCTCACTACATCAGCAATATCTTCGCTGTCCACTTCTTCTTTTATCAGGGCATGGACACCTTGCATAGCAGCAAGTTTAAGTTTAAACTGAGCTATTTGTTCCTCTGCAGCCTTAATTTTACCGTACCTGATTTCAGCCACCAATCCATAATCGCCTTCCCGTTCGGCAGTATCAGCCTGGTATTTTAAGTCCTCGATGTCTATTTTACTTTGTTGAATGCTGTCAATAAGCTGCTTTTCCGAAGACCATTTGGCACGCATTTCCTTGCCGTCTTCCTTCAGGTTGGCTATTTCTTCATTCAACTGTGCCAGTTTTCGGGTATCATTCTCCCGTTTTATGGCTTCACGTTCAATCTCCAGTTGTTTTATATTCCTGTCAATAATATCAAGTTCTTCAGGAACAGAATCCACTTCCAGCCTAAGTTTTGCAGCTGCTTCATCCATCAGGTCAATCGCTTTATCCGGCAAAAAACGGTTTGTAATATACCTGCTCGACAATTCTACTGCAGCAATTATGGCATCATCCTGTATTCTGACTTTATGGTGGTTTTCGTACCGTTCTTTCAGTCCACGAAGTATGGAAATGGTACTGGGAATATCCGGTTCATCAACGTTTACAATCTGGAATCGACGTTCCAACGCTTTATCTTTTTCAAAATACTTTTGATATTCATCCAACGTGGTGGCACCGATTGCCCTTAATTCACCACGTGCCAAAGCTGGTTTCAGAATGTTGGCTGCATCCATGGCACCATCGCTTTTACCGGCACCTACCAATGTATGTATTTCGTCGATAAACAAAATCACTTCGCCATCCGCTTTAATCACTTCATTCACCACCGCTTTCAAGCGTTCTTCAAATTCCCCCTTGTACTTGGCACCGGCAATCAATGCTCCCATATCCAATGAAAATATCTGTTTCGATTTTAGGTTTTCGGGCACATCACCGCGTACAATCCTGTGTGCCAGCCCTTCAGCGATAGCAGTCTTACCAACACCCGGTTCACCGATCAGTATCGGATTATTCTTGGTACGCCGGCTTAGTATCTGTAACACCCTTCTGATTTCTTCATCCCGTCCGATAACAGGGTCCAGTTTTCCGGCACGGGCCTGTTCGTTCAGGTTAATGGCATATTTATTCAATGCGTTATAGCTTTCTTCAGCCGAGGCAGAATCTGCCTTAGCTCCTTTTCGCAATTCAGTTATCGCCGTCTGCAATTCACCTTCTGTGACTCCTGCTTCTTTCAACACTTTTGAAAAAGCATTTTTCTCAGAAACTAATGCCAACAATATGTATTCCAGTGAAACAAACTGATCACCGGCTTTGGTTGAAAGTGAAGTCGCCTTTTGTAATACGGCATTCATTTCCCTGCTCAGGTATGGTTCACCTCCGGTAACACGTGGAAATCCGGTTATCATGTTATCTGCAATTGCTTCAAGGGAAGGAACATTCACCCCAAGTTTTCCGAACAAAAACCGGGTGACATCTTCCCCTGTAGTTATCAGGGCTTTGAATAAATGTGGCGTTTCAACCACTTGTTGACCATTCGATTGAACCAGCTCAATCGACTGCTGAATGGCTTCCTGCGATTTAATGGTAAAATTATTGAAGTTCATTTTAAAAATATTTAATCCGTTTAATTCTATGTATGTTGAATTAAAATCAATATGCGATATATCGTTTAACAAATTCTTTACCAACTCGTGAAACCGGCAAATATGTCATATAAAAACTTCATTTGTCTGAAAAGCAAGACATTATTTCCATTCGCCTGGATAGACAAAATTCCATTTTTTTATTTTTGAACAAAATTACCCGGTTCATTCAACACATCTGTTTTCGTCTAAAAATGGCTCAACGGGTTCCATTTTATTCTTATTCATTACCAATGTTGGTTGTGGATTGGTTGTGGATTAGTTGAGGATTGGTTGAGGGCTCAATGAAGTCCGGCTCTTCCAATCCTCTCCGAGGTCTCACCGAGGTCTCACCGGGTCATCTCTATACCTAAAACAAGTTCAGGAAGGTTTGCAATAAATGGCAGGTCAAATAGGACCGGATAAAACCGGGAACCAACGAATAGGTAAAAACATCAAAACATTCTCATTCTTTCAGGAGATTGCAATTATGGAACGTAATGCAGCAATCTATTAATGACTGTGATTATCAACGGACATACAGGATATTCTAATAATAAATTAGTATCTGCAGTTTAATTTATTTTAAGGGTTTGTTTTATTTTAGTTTCATTTTATATATTCACAAAAAAAGCTAACTTTGCTGCAATAAAATCTTAGAATCACAATAATTGTCAATGAAAAATCTAATTAATTATAAAAAAACGATTTCATGTTTCGGGATATTAATTCTTTTTTTAGTAGGATGTTCTTCCGAAAAGTTGATTCAGAAAGTTGATAATAGCCAGTCAAAACCGGGCATATCTACACCTCAAGAAATGATTGTAATAAAAAGCGATAGTATTAATAATTATTTTGGAATTAAAAATGATATTATCTATTCCGATAAAATATTTCCGCCAATAGGCAGCAAATATGATGAACATCTAAGTGATTATAACCCCAATATTAAAACTGAAAGCAGAGTAGTTAAAGACACAGTACTAAATTGCTTTAGTAAAGAAAGATACCAGGAATTAATTAATTTAAAAGAAGGTATGATATTGTTACATATGTATACTGATGAAAAAGGAGTCATAAAGGAAGTCGTTATAATTACAGGAAAGCATACAAATTTAACAACCATAGAATTAATGTCAATTATCAATAGTGTAAAAGGCAAGATATTAACGGTTGCTCCTGTATATGTAAATTACAGTTATAATATGATTGGACAATCAATAACATTTAAATAAGTATAGCTGAGATTTGCAAAAAAAAAAAATCATTTTATATTTATAATCTTTGAAAATAAATAACAGGGCAAAACAGGATGATAATCTTGCATTTTGTCCTGTTTTTTTACATATAGGGTTTATGTTTGTAAATTGAAAAGAGACGATGCATCCTAAATTTGATGTAGTTACTGTAGACTATGCTTTAGCAGAATTACATATGGGTATCAAAATACATATTATAAAGAAATTTATTATATTCATTCCATCAATTATAGACAATTCGAGAATATCGACATTTGCAGATTGAAATATTTCACCTGATGCTTCATAGTCCCATAAACGTTTTGATACTGAAAGCACATTGTACAGGGAACATGCTTATGGTTACCGTGGCAATTTGAGCATAAAAATTTGTTTATTGACATTTGCCCAACCCCTGATTTACCATGAATGATCACCATTTATTCAGGTTGAATACAGGATATTAGGATATAAGCTGTTTTTTTATTTTAAGGGGCTCGATTTTCTTAATATACATTTTATATATTCACAAAAAAAGCTATCTTTGCTGCTGAAAAATCTTAGAATCACAATCTATAAATTAAATCAAATTATTAAAAATGAGTAACACTAAAAGAGTCTACACGTTTGGTAATGGACTTGCCGAAGGTAAAGCAGACATGAAAAATTTGCTCGGTGGAAAAGGAGCAAATCTCGCTGAAATGAATTTGATCGGTGTACCCGTTCCTCCAGGTTTAACCATTACAACCGATGTATGTAATGAATATTATACTCTGGGTAAAGATAAAGTAGTGGAGCTTTTAAAGCCGGAAGTGGAAAAAGCCATCGAAGGTCTGGAAAAATTAATGAATTCAAAGTTTGGAGACATTGAGAATCCGTTGCTGGTTTCAGTTCGCTCGGGTGCACGTGCTTCTATGCCCGGAATGATGGATACCATTTTGAACCTTGGATTAAATGATGCAGTAGTTGAAGGGTTAACACGTAAAACAGGCAATGCACGCTTTGCATGGGATTCGTACCGTCGCTTTGTTCAAATGTATGGTGATGTGGTGTTAGGCATGAAACCCGCCAATAAAAATGACATCGATCCATTCGAAGAAATAATTGAAGAATTAAAAAAAGCAAAAGGTGTTGAACTGGATAACCAACTTTCGGTTGACGATCTGAAAGAAATGGTAAAAAAATTCAAGGCTGCCGTTTTAAAACAAACCGGGCATAACTTTCCTGATTCGGCATACGAACAACTTTGGGGAGCCATTTGCTCGGTATTTGACTCATGGATGAACGACCGGGCCATACTTTACCGTAAGATGGAAGGAATACCCTCAGAATGGGGGACAGCTGTAAGCGTTCAATCGATGGTATTCGGCAATATGGGCGACACTTCAGCCACGGGTGTTTGCTTCTCACGTGATGCTGCTACCGGTGAAGACCTTTTTATCGGCGAATATCTGATTAATGCACAAGGTGAAGATGTTGTAGCCGGCATTCGTACTCCGCAGCAAATCACCAAATCGGGTTCTCAACGTTGGGCTGCCTTGACTGGTGTGAGTGAAGCTGACCGAATCGCCAAATATCCTTCCATGGAAGAAGCCATGCCATCGATCTACAAAGAGTTGGATGCTATCCAGACAAAACTTGAAAACCATTACAAAGATATGCAGGACATGGAATTTACCGTTCAGGAAGGTAAATTATGGTTCCTGCAGACCCGCAACGGAAAACGTACAGGTGCTGCCATGGTAAAGATTGCCATCGACATGTTCCATCAGGGAATGATTGACGAGAAATCGGCTATCCTGCGTATTGATCCAAACAGATTGGATGAACTTCTTCACCCGATATTCGATAAAACAGCCATCAAAAATGCGAAACTGATTGCAAAAGGACTGGCTGCTTCTCCGGGAGCTGCTTCCGGCAGGATTGTGTTCAATGCCGATGATGCTGCCGAATGGGCTGCAAGCGGTGAACGGGTTATCATGGTACGTGTAGAGACTTCTCCTGAAGATTTAGCCGGTATGGCTGCTGCACAGGGTATACTGACAGCACGTGGTGGTATGACATCACACGCAGCAGTAGTTGCACGTGGTATGGGAAAATGCTGCGTTTCAGGTGCAGGCATGTTGAAAATTGACTACCCATCAAAAACTATTGAAGTGGATGGTATTACATTGAAAGAAGGCGATTACATTTCGCTCAACGGATCAACAGGGGATATTTTCCTGGGACAGGTTGGAACCTCGGAAGCAGAGCTGGATGCTGACTTTGCAGAACTAATGACTTTGGCTGACAAACATACCCGCTTGACTGTACGTACCAATGCAGATACGCCACACGACGCACAGATTGCCCGTAAATTTGGTGCAAGCGGAATTGGTCTTTGCCGTACAGAACACATGTTCTTCGAAGGTGAGAAAATCAAAGCTATGCGTGAAATGATTTTAGCTGCTGATGAAACTGGACGTCGGATTGCATTGGCAAAGATACTGCCCTATCAGGAAGCTGACTTTGAAGGTATTTTCGCAGCAATGGCAGGTTGCCCGGTAACTATTCGATTGCTGGATCCACCATTGCACGAATTTGTTCCCCATGATGAGAAAGGACAACGCGAAATGGCAGAAGCTATGGGTGTAACGCTAAAAGTTATCAAGCAACGGGTGGATTCACTTCACGAACAAAACCCAATGTTGGGCCATCGGGGATGCAGGTTGGGAATCACCTATCCTGAAATCACTGAAATGCAGACACGCGCTATTCTTGGTGCTGCTTTAGCACTTAAGAAAAAAGGCATCAAAGTCTTACCTGAAATCATGGTACCATTGGTGGGAATTAAATATGAGTTTAACGAACAGGATAATATCATTCGCACAACTGCTGCTAAATTGTTTGCTGAAGTAGGAGATAGCATTGAATTCAAAGTAGGTACAATGATTGAAATTCCACGTGCAGCATTAACTGCAGACAGGATTGCTGCAACTGCCGAGTTCTTCTCATTTGGAACAAATGATTTGACCCAAATGACTTTTGGTTACTCACGCGACGATATAGCTTCATTCCTGCCAACCTATCTGGAAAAGAAAATTTTGCAGGCTGATCCATTCCAGGTATTGGATCAAAACGGGGTAGGACAACTGGTACAAATGGCTACGGAGAAAGGACGTTCAGTAAATCCGAATCTGAAAGTTGGTATTTGTGGTGAACATGGTGGTGAACCATCTTCCGTTGAATTCTGTCACCGTATGGGACTGAACTACGTAAGTTGCTCTCCATTCCGGGTACCAATCGCACGATTGGCTGCTGCACAGGCTGCTTTGAGAAACTAAGCATATATTACCGGCGGGTGACTTCAGTCACACCGTCGGTAATAAAACAAAACAGGCTATCCCGTAAAGAGATAGCCTGTTTTGTTTTTTCTGATAAACTTCAAACTATGAACTATTTTTTCTTTTGTCCTCTGGTTTTAGGTTTGCCATATTTCATTCGCATAGATTCTTTACGCCTGATTTTATTATTGACCTGCTGGTTCTTTTCACTCTTTTCATGAAATGCAGCACCGCCTTCTTCTTTCTTGGGAATAGAAACAAGCGTATTCTTCATTTTTACCTGCGGCAATTCATCCATAGTTAATTCTTTTGAAATAACCAGTTCGGTAGGTAACGAAACAATAGGGATCTTTCGATTCATGAGTTTTTCAATACTTCCTCGACTTTCAGTATCTACCTTCGTAATAAAAGTGATGGAAACACCATTTTTATCAGCCCTACCGGTTCGCCCGATTCTGTGCATATAATTTTCGGCCACATCAGGCACATCAAAATTAACAACGTGCGAAACGTCTGAAATATCCAACCCACGGGCAACAATATCGGTGGCAATAAGTATCGGAATCATATTTTCCTTGAAACTGCGCAGGGTATCAAACCTGTTATTCTGAGACTTATTTGAATGTATCAACCCAATCTGGTCGACAAATTTAGGGGATAGTTCATCATATAATGCATCAGCCAACTTCTTGGTAGAGGTAAAAACCAACACTTTTGAAAATTCAGGATTATTTCGTATCAGGTATTCCAACAAATTCACTTTGGTGTTGAAATTCGGGACTTTAAAACCGATTTGTTTGATATTTTCAAGAGGTGTACCCGTCGGGGCAGCTTCTATTTCGAGTGGTTGAACAAAAAAATCATGAACAAGATCTTTTAAGTCTTCGGAGATAGTAGCCGAAAACATCAGGTTCTGACGTTTTGGGGGTAATAAATCAATGATACGTATTAATTGCGGACGAAAACCAAGATTCAACATCTCATCCACTTCATCAATGATAAAACGTTTAATCGATTTTAATTTCAGGCTTCCGTTAAGAGCAAAATCCAATAACCTACCAGGAGTTGCTACCAGTACATCAACACCTGCAACAACCAATGGAGTTTGACGAATCATATTCACGCCACCATATACACCAACAACCCGAACATGCATATATTTGGTAAGCTGTTCAACCTGCTCAACTACTTGTACCACCAACTCACGTGTTGGGACAACTACTAATATCTGAGGGCTTTTTTCTTTGGTAAACTTCCAGAGCCTTAAGCTGGGAAGCAGATAGGCAATCGTTTTTCCTGTTCCGGTCTGGGCAACACCCACAATGTCACGACCAGACATGATTGCAGGATAAGCTCTTTCCTGTATGGTGGTTGTTTGAGTTATCCCTAAGTCATTCAACGCGTTTATTAATGGAGAATTGATGTTTAATTCGGTAAAATTCATGTAAGCAAGGTATAATTTAAATTCATAATGCATAATTCATAATGCATAATTTTTTATCTGCATGATGAATTTTATGCAAAGATAGTCTAAATGTATCATAAGTTGAAATTTAAACTTTAATCGGTTGATATAGAATTAATCTATTTAGGATTTAGGTATGAATTATGAATCAATGATGTTTAGTAAAGGATTTTAATTAATTGTATATTTCGTGACTTAGAGCTTTGTGGCAAGAAAATAATAGCCACTAAGACTCAAGGACACTAAGCGTCACAAAATAATACGCTAACTAAATGACATTGAATTATGAATTATGAATTATGAATTGTTAATTATGAATTATCATGGGGCTAGTCTGGAGATCTTCCATTCTCCTAGTGCAAAGGAATACAACAATCTGTCATGTAATCGGTTTGGACGCCCTTGCCAGAATTCTATCGAAATAGGGTTTACAATAAATCCGCCCCAAAAAGAAGGTTTGGGAACATCTTTTCCAAATTTAAGCTGATAGTACTTAAATTGCTCTTCCAGAAAATCCTTAGACCGGATAACCTGACTTTGAGGGGAAGCCCATGCTCCAATACGGCTTTCCAGAGGGCGAGTCAAAAAATAGGCAGTCGATATAGCTTCGCTGATTTTTTCTACATTTCCTTCAATACGAACCTGCCTTTCAAGCCTGGGCCAGAAAAACAAAAGGCAAACCTTATTGTTTACAGCAATTTGACGGGCTTTTTGTCCTTCGTAATTGGTATAAAATACTAAACCTTCTGATAAAATCTCTTTTAACAACACAATCCGGGAGTGTGGTTGCAGGTTTTCATCAACCGTTGAAACCACCATAGCATTAGGCTCCAGTTCTTTACATTCAATGGCCTCATTCAACCAAAGTTCAAATTGTTCTATTGGATCAGGAAGCACCGTATTTTCATCCAGGGTAGAAAACATATATTGTTTACGAATATCGTGTAGCATATTGATTAATTACAATTTATTGATTTGCAATTTGCAGGTAGATGAATTGGTTTATTAAACAAATAATCATCCATTTGGTTTAAAACAGCTTGATAAATATTCAAAAACAATTGACTTTCAGCTACTAATTATAATTATTTTAGACAATAAGTTTCAAGTTGTAAGCAAAGTGAAGTTCATTGTGTTTATGCTGATTTTTTATCTCATTTTTGATACTATTTATAAAAGAAACAAGTACCTTTGCGGCATAATTAACAGTAATAATACTTAGTATGAAAGACTTGCTGCAAGCCCGCCACATAGGCATTTCAGAACATGATGAAGCGTTTATGCTTCAAACTGTCGGAGTAAAAAATCTTGATGAGTTGATTGCTCAAACCATTCCTTCGACCATTCTATTGGAAAACCCGATCGAATTGCCCATAGCACTCTCTGAGCGTCAATATGCAGAACATATTGCCGAAATAGCATCTAAAAACAAACTTTTCACTTCCTATATCGGACAAGGTTGGTACGACACATGCTCACCCGCTGTAATACAACGGAATGTATTTGAGAATCCATCATGGTATACATCTTACACCCCTTACCAGGCAGAAATTTCACAGGGCAGGTTGGAAGCTTTATTGAATTTCCAGACAGCTGTACGTGATTTTACCGGAATGCCTCTTGCCAACGCTTCATTGCTTGATGAAGCCACTGCAGCAGCAGAAGCTGCTTCGATGATGCTCAATCTACGTACACGCGATCAGATAAAAAACAACGCAAATATTCTTTTTGTCGATCAACATTGCTTTCCATCAATACTGGCAGTGCTGCATACCCGTGCATCAGCTCAAGGAATAAAGCTGGAAACAGGTGATTTTGACGGTTTGCATTTTACAGATAAACATTTCGGTGCGATCATTCAATACCCGAATGCGAACGGGAATGTTGAAGATTATGCCGAATTTGTTACCGAAGCCCATGCCTCAGGTTGCAAAGTAGCGGTAGCTGCTGATATATTGAGTCTGGCATTGCTAACTCCTCCGGGAGAATGGGGGGCAGATATTGTATTTGGATCAACACAGCGCTGGGGGATTCCAATGGGATTTGGAGGTCCATCAGCAGCCTATTTTGCCACACGTGAAGAATTCAAACGTGACATGCCCGGACGTATTATTGGCATAAGTAAAGATATAAATGGCAGGCCTGCTTTGCGCATGGCGCTACAGACCCGTGAGCAACATATCAAACGCGAAAAGGCGACTTCGAATATCTGTACTGCCCAGGCATTACTAGCTTCAATGGCCGGATTTTACAACGTTTATCATGGAGCTGAAGGGATTAAGAATATTGCACTTCGCATCCATGCCATTGCAACTTATATCAACGAGATTTTACCTGTTTACGGCTACACACAGGAAAATAAGAACTTCTTTGACACGTTGAAAATCAATTTGCCTAAGGAAGTAAAAGTTGAAGATCTGAAAGCCATAGCATTGGACTATGAAGTTAATTTTTATTACTTTAAGACAGGGGAAATCGGTATTAGTTTTGATGAGACCACCGATATAAATGATGTAAACACCCTGATTGAGATTTTGGCTTCGGCAGCAAACAATGCTCCTGTTTATGTGGAAGAAAGCGATCTGGAAGAACTGAAATCGTTTGATGAAAGCCTGGAACGGACATCCCCTTACCTGACACATGAAGTATTTACCCGTTACCACAGTGAAACGGAAATGATGCGCTACCTCAAAAAACTGGAACGCCGGGATATTTCACTGACACACTCAATGATTTCGCTTGGTTCATGTACTATGAAACTTAATGCGGCTTCCGAGATGCTGCCAATGAGTCGTGCAGAATTTGGAGGAATGCATCCGTTGGCTCCGTACGACCAGACGGAAGGATATAACGAGATGATTACCGAAGTTGAGAAATATCTCACTGCTATAACCGGTTTTGCAGCTTGCAGCCTCCAACCTAACTCAGGTGCTGCTGGTGAATATGCCGGATTAATGACATTACGTTCATATTTTAAATCGAAAGGTGAAACACACCGTGACACTGTTTTAATTCCTTCTTCGGCTCATGGAACCAATCCTGCCTCAGCACATCAGGCCGGATTTGAAATTGTAGTAGTAAATTGTGATGAAGGTGGAAATACTGATCTGGCAGACTGGAAAGAAAAAGCAGAAGCTAATAAAGATCGTTTGATAGGTTGCATGATCACCTACCCTTCCACACATGGAATTTTTGAAGCACACATAAAAGATATGTGTGACATCATTCACGAAAACGGTGGACAGGTGTATATGGATGGTGCCAATATGAACGCACAGGTTGGATTAACTAATCCAGGAACTATTGGTGCCGATGTTTGTCACCTGAACCTGCATAAAACATTTGCTATTCCTCACGGAGGTGGTGGACCGGGAGTAGGTCCAATATGTGTTGCTGAACATTTGAAAGAATTCTTACCAAGTAAAACATTTGGAGAAAATACAGTATCGGCAGCCCCTTACGGCAGTGCCAGCATTCTGGCAATCACATACGGATACATCCGAATGTTGGGAATTGAAGGTTTAACCCGCGCAACTAAAATAGCTATTCTAAATGCTAATTATCTGGCAGCAAGACTTAAAGATAGTTACGGTGTGCTCTACACAGGTGAAAACGGACGTGTCGGACATGAATTAATTCTCGAAGCTCGTAACTTTAAAGCTACTTCAGGGATCACAGAGACTGATATATCCAAAAGACTCATGGATTATGGCTTCCATGCCCCAACTCTTTCTTTTCCTGTACACGGGACATTGATGATTGAACCAACGGAAAGTGAATCATTGGCTGAACTGGATCGCTTTGCGGATGCTATGTTACAGATTTATGCAGAAATAAAGGAGATTGAAAACGGAACTGCAGATGCGACCGATAATGTATTGCTAAACGCACCTCACCCTGAATACTCGATTGTTTCTGAAGATTGGAACCATCCCTACACCCGGGCAAAAGCAGCTTATCCAACGCCCTGGGTAGCGGAAAATAAGTTTTGGGTAAATGTTGCAAGAATTGATAATGCATATGGTGACAGGAATCTCGTGTGCACATGTATTGTGAATTAAGAATAAAATAGATTTTTTTAATTAGTACTTCATGTTGAGTGAAGCACTAGCTAAAAATAATAAAACCCGCTTTGTTGAAGAACATCACGGGTTTTATTGTTTATTTAATGCCAGCAATTTTTACATGCATGTTCCCTGATCAGGTTATATGTAATCATGAGTTCGTTTGTACCATACGAACTTAACCTTATTCCTCCGAAATGGTAATCGTAGCTATACGATAAATGAATTGCTTCGCTGATATCAAATCCAAAGATAAATCCGACTTCGCTCTGTGTACGATAAAACATTCCAAGGTCAAATTTATCAGGGTTTTCATTCAACCCTGACCGGTTTGGCAGTTTGAAGTAACTGGTTACATTGAACTCGGCCTGATATATATTTGCATACTGTATGCCGCATATACCATATCCCATATTAATCATATCGCTCGACATTTGACGGTACCGACCATACAGGAAGTTTGTATTTGGTTGTTGGTTGTTGACAGCAGAGAAAAGAGAAAAGATATTTTGGCTTGACGCTCCTATTTTAAACGATCGATTAGTTACCTCTACACCAATATCGGAGTTAAAATTTGAAGTTGTTTTCAACCGGTCAAAAGCAAGTGGATCAATGTCATCCGACAGATTCATCTTCGAAACATCATAGTTTAGATTCTGAAAATTCAAGCCTAGTCCGAGGTGTAACTGCCAGTCCCGCTGGAAAGCAATAGCATAAGCATATGTAAAATCGACATTGGTAGTGGAAGTATACCCAATCTGATCCTGAACAACGATAAGACCTAATTGCGTGTGAAGATTTTCGAGATAAGTAGTCCCTGATGCAAACAATGTGGTTGGTGCACCTGGGAATCCGAACCACTGTTTACGGGCAGCCATGCTGAAAACTGCCTGATATTTGTCGTAAACAGTTGCAGGGTTTATAAATTGTGAGTTCACCCAGTAATTATTCAACCGGATGTCCGATTGAGCAACTACAAGTAAACTCAGTAAACTGAGTATAAAAAGAAATACGGCTTTCTTCATATTCATTGATAAAGTCATCGAATGACCATTATATATCCTTCTTTTGAATTTATTTTTCCTTCAGAAATGTAATAAAGCACATAGAAATAGGTATCCTGAGAAACAGGGTTACCATGATATTTTCCATCCCAACCATCCTGACCTTCAAAGAGAAGTATTCCATTCCTGTTGTAAATTTTCACATGATTTCCCCTCATAAATATATCGTTGTGACCATCTCCATTTGGGGTAAGGGTATTTGGAATCCTGATAAATGAAAGATCAGTAACAACCGTACTATCGCACCCATTTACCGTTTTGAGAATGTCGGTGTATATTCCTTCCTTATCATAGACATTTCCATTAATAGTGTATTTTTCACCTTCAAACAACTGGACGGATTGAGACACATTAGAAGCAGCGATAACCGACAAATTCAATGTTACAATCACGTCATCCCCAAAAATATTGGTCATTGTTTTAGTATATGTCCCTTTACTGTAATAAGGGGAACCATTCCAAATATAAGGCAATTCTGAAGCACAAATGGAAGCATTGGTAACTGCACTCGTTGATAGATTTACTTTTAAAATTAGTTTTGCAATGCTATCACAACCCCTAGAATTGATAAAGTGGACAGGTGATGTGTAGGTACCGGTCTCAGTGAAAGCCATTTTATTCCAGACATAAGGTAATTCATTCGAATTAACAGCTTCCCGGGTAGTAGAGCTTGTTGGTGATACTACCGTCAAGACTAAAGTGGTAATGCTATCGCAACCGGAAGGATTAGTAAACTGCGCGGTATAAGTTCCTGATTTATAGTATAATATTTTATTCCAGTAATAAGGCAGTTGGGATGAGCAGATGAATTCAGAAGTGGTGGAAGTCAGTGGTGTTTTTACGATTAAAATTAACGTCGCAATACTGTCACAACCTTTCGTATTCGATAACTTTACTGTATAAGTTCCGGCTGCATTGTATGACATTTTGTTCCATACATAAGGCAATGCATACGGGCACGTTGTTACAGTTGTTCTTGAATTGCTAGCTCTGTCAACAGTCAAATTAAGGGAGGCAATACTATCACAACCGACTGCATTTGTTAAGGTTGCTGATTGCATACCGGGAGCGTTGAAAATTATTCCATTCCAAACAAAAGGCAAATCCTGCGAACAAATAGTTCTCTTTGAACTGGAAACAGTAGGTAATTTCAAGCTTAAGTTCAACGTTGCTATACTGTCACACCCGGCTGCATTAAGTAAATGGGCGGTGTAAATTCCGGCAGCATTGTAGGATATGCCATTGAACAAATAACTACTGCCCTGACAAATAGCATCATTGGTTATGGAGGAAGTAGGAAGCTTTATGCTTAGGTTAAGTGTTGCGGTACTGTCACATCCTGCCGCGTTCAGCAAATGGGCTGTATACGTTCCTGCAGCATTGTAGGATATGCCATTGAACAAATAACTACTGCCCTGACAAATGGCATCATTGGTTATAGAAGTTGTTGGTAGTTTAATACTTAAGTTCAAGGTTGCAGTACTATCACACCCGGCTGCATTAAGTAAATGGGCGGTGTAAATTCCTGCAGCATTGTAGGATGTGCCATTAAACAGATAACTACTGCCCTGACAAATAGCATCGTTGGTTATAGAAGTTGTTGGTAGTTTAATACTTAAGTTCAAGGTTGCAGTACTATCACACCCAGCTGCATTAAGTAAATGGGCGGTGTAAATTCCTGCAGCATTATACGAAATGCCATTAAATAAATAACTACTGCCCTGACAAATAGCATCATTGGTGATGGAGGAAGTTGGGAGCTTTATGCTTAGGTTAAGTGTTGCAATACTGTCACATCCTGCCGCATTAAGTAAATGGGCGGTGTAGGCTCCTGCAGCATTGTAGGATATGCCATTGAACATATAACTACTGCCCTGACAAATGGCATCATTGGTTATGGAGGAAGTAGGGAGCTTTATGCTTAGATTCAGCGTTGCAATACTGTCACATCCGGCTGCATTAAGCAAATGGGCAGTATACGTTCCGGCAGCATTGTAGGATGTGCCATTAAATAAATAACTACTGCCCTGACAAATGGCATCATTGGTGATGGAGGAAGTAGGGAGC
>Ga0302272_1000364_pt1 | contig 20869 bp, 14 predicted proteins | sample III_Bog_N1_2_FD_198772 | JGI IMG/M metagenome (GOLD analysis project Ga0302272, IMG submission 198772) | Peat permafrost microbial communities from Stordalen Mire near Abisko, Sweden - III_Bog_N1_2 | ecosystem: Environmental > Terrestrial > Soil > Wetlands > Peat | place: Sweden: Abisko...
AGAAATTCACTAACACCATAGTACGGTACAACCTGTACGCGAGACAACAATTTGGCAAAGGTTGCTTCGAGGACAGACTCCGGATTAATGACAATCGTCGACTGATAATTAGTAAGATATTCCATTGGCACGTGATGTTATATATATTCGGTGTCTATAAATTCAATTATGCTCGCGTGGCCGTGGGGCCACGCTGCGCAACTCGTCTAGTGCTGGTCGCAAGCACCCAGCACTGCGACTTCGTTCTATAGGTTATCGCCCATACACCACATATTTTTAGGAAATCATCAAACGGTTTTAACGTCACAAAAAAAGATTATCACTGATTATCACCGGTAACACATTACACCACATTACACCACATCACACCGCAGTTACATAATTGTATTTGTACGTGCGTTTCCATTCTTCGACTGTTGGCAAATCAGGCGTAACCGTCATCGCGGCAATCGCCGCACGAAACCGGTCACCACGCATATAATCGGCGGTATACAGCGATGAATCTGTTGCAGCCGCCAGCGTAAACATGGTTTCCGCGCGTAATGTCTTAATTTTGGCAACGCCCACGATATAGCAAATGCCATCATTTGCGCGATGTATATGCGTTGTAAAGTAACTCGCAAATAGATATATCGCGCATGCAAGCTGCGTCGTATGCACATTTGGCACACGTATACATGCGCTGCCTCCGATGTTTACGATCACGGTTGCAAATAATAGCGCCGCGTGTGGATCCTCCGCGCGATCGTAAATAAACAAGTTGGTATCGCCGGCGAGTCCTTTGTCCGTGGTTATCTTGTTACGAAATCCTCGTAAGTTCGCCACGGTAAGATCGCGGCTCCCATCAACGGATCGCGGATTAACTAAGCTGAGAAGCCCCCGGTTGTGCAGATTGTTGAGCACATTCCCTATGATACGTTCACCATGATCATCTCCAAGCAAGAACAGCTTATACATATTATTGACAGGAACGACAGCCTTAATACCAAGCTCCCAGTATACGAGGTGTTTCGCCGGGATCTCATCAGTGATCTCAATGTGTGCTGGCTCCGGTGGGTAATAGTTGTTCTCGAGCGCTTGTACAAGCACATGCGCGCGGACAGCCGGCTTTTCCGTAATGTCACCGTGAATCATGATGTGGCGCGTGTCCACGATACTATACATGGTGTCCACGCAATATCAAATTGCGCGCATAGCGCCGCAAGCACCATTTACTTTTTCCCCTTGAATTTACCCTTAGCCCCATTTGGCTTAGGTATGCCTTGTTTACCTGCGCCACCGCAACCCTTCTTAACATACGGAAGCCCATTTTTATCGGTGTAGTAAGGAAATACGCCGGCTCGTTTTTCGCAAGCATCATCGAAAAACAATGTCGTGTTAGCATCGCCGATACCAACAGTAAGCTCATCAAAGTTTGCGGTGGGACAGCATTCCTTCATTTGTGTAATAAGCCCGGCATTATCTTCGGTAAATTGTTTCCAATATGCCATGGCGAGATTTTTGAGCAAATCATATTGCGAATATAAGTCTTTCTTAAAACTAGGGTCATCTGGAACCATGATATCGGCGATGTAGTCGCGAGGGCATATCGACAATGCAATATTAAGCTTCATATCGAGACCATTCAAATCAACGATAATCACGCCTGCGGCCTGCGGAATAAGTCGCGTAAATCGCTCAATCAATCGCGGAGCATCCGCATGTGTTGACGTTCGTAACACCTCAAGTGCTGCACTAAGTACAGCTTTACTCGTAAGTTTGGTACCCATGTTGATAAAATCATCAATCTCGGTTTCCGAAAACTTTTCCTTTGCGGCTTCTTTTATTTGTTCCATTCTCCCACGTACACTATTACCTCTGTAAGTCTAATTGGTGCAATTGAATTATAACCAATGGCAAATCAACATGGCTTACGACTCGTACAAGTATATCCACAAACCAGAACACGAGCATGACGCAGCCAGCGTCATGGACAATACGTATCGTACCATGGACAGTCTCAAGTCCAAGTTCGTAGTTAAGGGCGGGCCGCGGAATCATTACCGTGTGTACGGCGCCGGTGTGCCGTATGCCAGCGAGTTCTTTCGCGACCTGAAAGCGATGCCTGTGGCCGACCGGACATTTCATGAGGTAATCTTTTCGCAGCCGCAAAAGCTGCGTTTTGACATCGATGCCAGCCACACAAAGTTAGCAACGCTCATAAATGCAGCACCGGATACATTAGATACGACGTCAGATACGCTTGATTTCGACATCGAGTCATATCTCGGCGAAGCATTTCCTGCGCATAACGATAATATAGCGGACGTGCCGTTGAATACGCTATTGGATGAACTATCAGATACACCAAACATACCCAACATCACAACCAAACACATTTCAAGCATAGACGAAGCATACCAATATGTGTTTGATGCAGTCAGCGACGCAATTAACGCCGCATTCTTCATAATGTATCAACGAGAAGTACCTGTCATTGTTACGACGCAATCGCACGGTATGACACCGACCGGCCCTATTAAATCTAACCACATGATAATATCCGGAGTTTACGTGTCCGCGAACACGCAAGCATACGCGTTTGCTCGACGGGTACAAAGTTATCTACCTACGAACTGTCGACAGTTCCTCGACATGTCCATATACAAATCAATACAGAATTTCCGTATTATCGGCTGTCACAAAGGTGATCAACGACTAAAAAAACTAGATGTCGGTGTGATAGATACGCTAGATACAACTACACATACCACAACACATACCGCAACACCCAACGACACACTAATCACAAACATAACTGGGTGTGAATTATTACCAGATATTGAAATGGCAACCACTAAAACGAAGCACGTAGATGCTGATGTCCGCTTACATGCTGATGATATCGCAGCAACATTAGAATTATGTGCGCGCGATGGACTACTCCGTAATCACATGCATAAACGTACATGTGGATCTGTTCTTATGTTCGATCGTAAGTCCGCATCTTACTGCGATATTTGCGACCGTGAACACGTCAACGATAATTCGTTGGTGGTAAGTGTCGCCGCGAATACTGATGCGCCTGGCATGATGACGGTGTTCAAGCAATGCCGCCGTTACGTATATGACAATGGCAAAGACGGCCGACATTTCACCATCATGGGTAGTTTTCTATCCGCGATTGCACCGCCGGCCGCATTGGTACAACATGACTGCGTCGCTGCAGTACTGGCTAAATCTGCAGCGGAAAAATCCGCAGCGGAAAAATCCACAATGGGTAAACCTATCACAACTGCATTAATGTTTCGTGAATGGCCGCAGCACACATATGCGGAGCCGCAACTACGGCCGTTCGAACTCGTAGATACGCTCGTTGTCCATGCAGCAATGAAGATGGGTAAAACAAAAGCATTAACCACTTACATAGCGCAGCACTTCGCCGATACTTTACGGCCCAATAACATCCGAATTGTTTCGTTTCGACAGACATTCAGTGGCAATATCAAGGAAAAGTTCCCCGAGTTTACATTATACAGCGACGTAACTGGTCCACTAACACAAGCGCGAGTAATCGTGCAAGTGGAATCACTGTGGCGCTTACGTATTGAAGCGGCGCCGCCGGATCTGCTCGTGCTTGATGAATGTGAGTCAATATTTGAGCAATTTGACTCAGGTCTACTCCGCGGAAACTTCAACGAATGTTTCGCGAAGTTCCAATATCTGATCAAACACAGTCGACATGTCGTTTGTATGGATGCCGGCCTAACCAACCGCACATATCGTGTACTGCGCGCTATGAGGGACAAAACCAACAACTTGTATCATTATAACTCGTATGCGAATGCGACCGATGACAACTATTACATTACCACAGACAAGGCACGATGGCTTGGTATGCTTTATAACGCCGTGGATAGCGATGAGCGCATAGCTGTTCCGATGTCATCAGTTTCGGAAGCACGCGTACTTGATGCTAACTTGCGTCGACGATATCCAGGAAAACGCGTTAAGCTGTATTCTTCGGAAACACTAGCCAGTGAAAAGCGCGAGCATTTCACGGATGTTAACACTTACTGGGGTGAGCTTGATATACTCATATACACGCCGACGGTAAGCGCCGGCGTTTCCTTTGAACGCAAACATTTCAGCAAGATATTTGGCTACTTTACTGATAAAAGCTGCCCCGTGGAAACATGCGTACAAATGATAGGCCGGATTCGTGATGTCGAGTCCCACGAACATTATATATGTATATCTGCCACCGGTAACACACTACCAACCACGCCGGAACAGGTACATGAACGGTTGGTCATGTCACGCGAAAACTTACGAACGCAATTTGACACAACCACACATTTGGCCATTGTCACGCAGTATGATGCAAAAGGCCAGCCAACAATACGTACCACTGATTATTATCAACTGTACGTCGAAAACACAATCATACGAAATATATCTAAAAACTCGTTCATCAAGTGGTTTGTTCATGCAGTAGGCCAGTTTGGTGCACAAATACATCAACTTGATGCTGATGTGTATCGCGAGGCGACCGGGCTCGAACTCATTGTCGACGGCGCATTCAACGAAGAGATATCATCTATACAAATCGCGCATGCAGAAGCTCGCGGCGAGATTACCGCGGCGGCATGCGAGCGAATCGCAACGGCGTCCGATATTACCAGCGACGATTTCGAGGCGATACGCAGCGCCATGTCAACGGGACTCGACGTGACAACGGAACAGCGCGCCGAGTTCGATAAGTTTCGATTGCGCCGTGCCTATGATAATTATAACGGACCCATTGACGCCAAGTTTGTTGATAAATTCGGTGACGTCGCGACCAAGGCCGCGTATAAAAATACAATGAGGCTGCGCAGTGCAACACACGGCGGCGTAATTGATCTGGCGCAAATACAGCGCGAAGAACTCGCCGCACACGAATACCTAAACGAATTTGAGCCGCTAGGCGAAATCACGCGCAAATATGTATATGACAAGCATCGGTATGCAATTGGCCTGCTCCAATTATGCGGATGGACGGATCTAGCAGATCCGCGGCAGTTACACGCCGTCGAACTAAGCCACCGACTTCGTGGCAAGTTATTCACTGACACGGTAACACGAGCCTGCGCCGAGTTTGAGATACGCGCGCCTCGGCTGGCCAACGCGACGCTGGACAAACTATTAAAGCCGATCAGCAACATACTCAGCGTCATGTACGGCGCCAAGATATCCCGCGGACACAGCGACATGTACCGGCTGCAAGTAATATCCTTTCACCCGATCGGGACCAAACCGGCTGTGGTCACACCGATGGATACGCCCAATGACACGCTCAATGACACGCCCAATGACACGCCCAATGATACGTCTATTGCATTCCTCGACATTTAGTCCATGCTTCGAGCTACGCTCGAAAGCCTCGTCTGGCGCTAGGCACGATTAGTGCCTGCCGGCATATGAGCCGCCCAGCCCCAACGACTAATCGGCTTAAGTAGTGCTCGTGCGGGTACTTTTTTTTAAACTACACTACTTAATAATACCTAAAAAAGAACCCACATGAAAACTACTTAAGCCGATTAGTCGTTGGGGCCGGGCGGCTCATATGCCGGCAGGCACTAATCGTGCCTAGCGCCAGACGAGGGGGCTCAGGCGCAGCCCAAAGCAATTGAATTTTGCCCAGCGGATAATTAATCTACCTGGTTATGTCGACGATTACCCCAATTGCCCCAATTGCCCCAATCACCCCAAGCAAAAACGTTGAGGTCTACCTCGGCGAGTACGTATTACGGTTATTGTACGCGGCATGTGCTGACGTAGAAATTGAGCTTGACACCACGGATAAGTTCTCTCCGTACACATTCCACTCATATGAGTCGATGTGTGTTGAAAAGAAAAACCGTAACAAGCTCGACGCGCGATTCGCTATCGCCGACGAGGCCAAGCAAATGCTCGCATTTATCTTCAACAAATGCATCGACGAGTGTCTTAGTGTGACAATTGATGCCGACGACACCGCCGAGACGGTACTTGAAAAGATCAGCGAGGTTACCGACGACAGTTTCTTCGCATTGGCAAATAATTTCGCTGCGTCGCAATCCATCGGCGAGGTTCTCACAGGTGCATGCGATCCGGGCTGTGGATTACGTGGATTTGTCGTTGGTAAAATGCCAACATACGTCGCTAAAGATCGCGTACTTAGTATGGTATTTACCAGCATCGATGGATTTCTCAAGGCGCTTAGCGTCGCTGTGATGAAACTCTGGTGGTTCCAGCGTAAGCCAATTGACGGCGGCATGCTCGCCGGATTGTTATTCGCGCGCGGACTTAACCAATACATGGTTGCTGATCTCGTCGCGTGTCTCCGAGAAAAACCAGTTGCTAAGCCTAAAGCCGCGACTAAACCTCGGGCAAAAAAGAATGCGGATGTAATCACAGACGCGCCGTTAGGTGTGTCCACAGACACAACTACAACGGTGACATTTGCTGAAAATGTTGCTGATCAAACAAGCGTACCAGTCGTCGACCCATCAGTACTTGACGCGATCCTTGGTGTTGTGTAACTGGGACCGCGGGGAGTGCGCCCGGCATAACGTTATTTTTTTATGCGCCAGATATCTCGTGATTTTTGTACAAGCGCGCGTATACCATGTCGCCGTGTGTAACAACTAGCGTACCAGCGAGCATGTCAATGGTGATATCTACGTTACGTGGCCATAGCATTGAGTCGTTAGACGCAGGTGTGTCCACACCCGCGGTCGTATCCACACCATCGTCAAACTCAACATCGGCGCTCACCATATATTTGCCCACGGATACACCGGCCCATTTTTTGCGATACTTCATCGTGAACCCACCATTGTATATATCATCGGTCACCACAATGTAACATTCGCGCGTTACCGTGCCGAATGATGTCGTGCCGTCGCCAATGCACAGCAGCATCGAGCCGATATCACTTTCTTCGCAGAACTCGTCATCATCAGCCATCCAGAACCCGGTCAAATACTGTTCGTTAGGCTCTGTCATCCATGTAGCTAACGTGTAGATGACTAATAGAACAACAACAATAACGACCGCGCCAATTATACGGTTATATTTAGTATTGTCATCCATGATACAACTGCGTGTATATTTCCGGATAGGTAATTCTAACCTACAAAAAATGCACGTGGGTGATTGTGTGGGTGATTGTGTGGGCGAATGAGCGCATAACTTAAACAGTATCTGTTGTATTCACGGTAGATACTGCTTGCACCGAAGATAGCCAATCAGCATCATTAGATGTTTTCACCGGGTAATACTTTGCCATGATTATCATCACAATCATCATACGCATCTGATCTTGGTCAACGATCAGTTCGACGAGTTCATCAGTAAGTATGTTGTAAAGATGTAGCTGTCGCGGAGACATGCTGCAACTGTGCCAGCAGTACGAGTATATAGCAAGCTGAATCATATGATCGGCAGTTAGCGCGCCAACCGTCTTTATTTCGATGATACGATCGTGAGTAAGCACATCAAGTCGGCCGGTCACTGCCATGTTGGCGTGCCCAGGAATTACCATGACCGCACCGACATCACGCTCAAACGCGACATTATCTGATGGCATTCGCGATATTTCGCAGAACAATCGATCAAACGACAAGTCAAGGTTAGTTTGGGTGAGCCATCCATATTGCACGACCTGACGTAGCTTAAAATTAAGGCCGGATCGTTTTGCATTGTACTTGTTGGCGATATCAAGAATATAATCCGGAGTTAATTCGGCCGGAGGTGTCTCGCCGATTTCCGCCGCGGTCGTCATTAGCCCCGTGGTAATATGTTCGTAATATGATGGTATTGCAACGCCGGTAATATCACTTACTTCCTCAGCGTATGTCGCGTTGCCAATAACTTGTTTTACAACAAGCGGTATAGTGATGACATCGGCGGGTTCACGTATTCGGCGTACTGTAATCATGCGCATACATGCGTCGGCGAGCTCTGTTGTCATATGGCGTATCAACTGAGTAACGCCTACTTTGCTCGGAATTTTATATGTGCCTGTATCTGTTGCCCTACAGTCGCCAGTTACGTCGGCATATTGTGCGATCAACGCCATATTGGTAAATTTAAACGGTGCTTTACTGGCAATATGATACATGCTTAAGTATTTCCTAGCACGAGTCAGCGCAACATAATATGTATTCGGGCAAGTGTCCGGTGATTCGTCCCCGGCAAAATACTCAAAGTATGAACTATCACATCCAAGTACGAGGACCGCATCACGTTCCATCCCTTTCGATTGATGAAATGAGCTGAAGATAATCTTGCCGCGCGCAACATTCGGATCCAACTTGGCATCATCATGCGCCGGAATATATATGGGTATCCGCTGCAACGTAAGCAGATTCGCAAGCTTTTTTATTGGACTTGCTTCATTATTTGACCGCACACTCGGAGCAAGTATAAATATATCACCGGGTGCATATCCGTTGGCGAGCAACCATGATATCTCGGAGGCGGCTTTGCTATAATCCTTGCCAATGTTATATTTGGGCTTGGGGCCATCCTTAACAGCGACCAAAAGACCATTACCCTGGGTACATCCAAGCATGCAATAGTTTACAAATGCGGCAATTTGTCGCGTGATACGATAGCTCGTAGTAAGCTGATGGCGTGCCCAGGTTTCTTCAGGGAAACCTTTCCATATTTGATCCGCATGTGTGATAAATCGTGGGTCCGCGCCGGCATACCCATAGATGGATTGTCTAGCATCGCCGATTACGCATAACCGCGGGCATGTCGCCGACGCGATCACATGCGTGGTAAATCGGTACAAGATCATGCGCATATCCTGACATTCATCAATGATAATAATATCATACGTGCCGATTTCAAGCGGGTGAGGTTTGTTCACGAACTTGATCAGCCCGGTATCAGTGGAACATTTTGTATTTGCGTATCCGTAACCCAACGAATGGAACGTATGCACATCTATGTTGGATATACCAAGCACCTGTGCCCGTTGCCGTGTTTCTTTACGCAAGTCACTATTGTACGTGAGCAGGAGAAAACGCTTAGATGGATATGCCGATGCCATGGACATTGACGTGGTTGTTTTACCGCTGCCCGCTACACTATCCACGATTATGTTATTGTGTTCGACTGCCGCAATGATGCTGGCTTGCTGCGGACTAATCGGCGGCAGGGACACCTTAACAAATGATACGTCGGCGATGACTTCCTCTTCCATAGACACGCCTAATGGCATATTCGACGGCGCGTCTTTGGGTTTTTTAGGTTTTCGTGTGGGTTTATTTGCGACCGGTTGCGCGTTGGCGTTATTGGCGTTATTGGCGTTATTTCGCCGGATTCGTGGATTTACCACAGGGGTCACCGGGATTACCTGGACAGGGTTGACTGGCCCGAAATTAACCACGGCACACTCGTCTTCAGTCGTCTTTTTCCCACTCGCTTTCCCACTTGCTTTCCCGCGTCGATACATTCTTAGTAATCGTATCCATGTATTCATATTTCTATAGGGTACAATATATACGCGTGCGTGTGTACCTGGCATCTACTATGTCCATGTTCTTTACAGCCGGTGGAATAACCACAAAAATAACCCCTACATCCGTATATACGAGTGATCCGTATATTTCTACGCCGATTATCGAGCGCATTGATACAACCACGCCGACGAGTCCTGCTGCCACGCAACCACAAGTTACACCACAAACACAAACACAAACACAAACACAACCGCAACAACACACCGGCATGTTACTATTCTTTCTGTTTGTAATCTTGATCGCAATTTGCTATTTATGTGACTGTGGGATGGTGACTAACCGTATCGCCGATGTTATGCCGACTGGAATGTCATCGGCGCGGTCATAGCCGGATGCATATATCACCACTGTGTATTTTTTTCACACAAAAAAAGAATAGAACCGCAACGCAAGGTCGCCACGACAACGTGTACCTGACGCCGCATTCCTCATGATGATTTGCCGCGCTGGTAAGCCCATAAAAACTTACCAACAACTCATCACTACGGGGTAATTCATCAACGCTACAGACCTAAGGCACGTGAATTCGGCGCACGGGTCGCCGTCATACGGCCCTGAACTGGCAATCTAACGTATAGGTTCATCGCGCGGGTGTCGCCGCGTGGGAACTGTAGCTGATATTACATCAGCGTGTATCTAATTAAAAATCTTACGTTGGTTAATATAAGCAACTTCACAATGTCGTTCGATACAGACTTTAATTATACGACCATGATATCTAAACTTGCGGATAAGATTACCGTGTACGAAGAAATGGCCAAAGCCGCCGGCGAGGTAACGGATGAACATATGCAACATATTTACACCGCGAAACAACTTGCCTATGAGACGCTTGCCAAAAATTATAACGAAGCCATCGCCGAGATCAAGGCTGTGCAAGAGTTACCTCAACAGGACAAGCTCACATTGTTTCGATTTTATGAATACAGCGCCGCATCGCTGTATCGATACATGCGTGTAATTGCCCATAGTTACGCCGACATGCTCAAGGACGAGCAATTACTTAAGCTGATCGGCGAGAAACCCACCAAAGAAAGCAAGGTGACCGGCGCGGAGATATTATCGCGGTACACTGATAGTACTGCATGTTAATCGCAACGCCGATAGGTATATCCAATGGTGCAACCCAATGACTAATCGGCTTAAGCATATAGTCCCAGCGTGGGTTCTTTTTTTGTGCCAATGATATAAAAAAAACAATAATCACATGATGGATTACCAATCACTATTGTTGTCGTCACGTTGCCATCCATCCGCGTAAGACTTTGGTTTTCCAGTCATATGACTGTAGTTTCCAGCACTCGTGTACATGTGTACGTGATCATCAAATAGTTTGGCGAGTTCCAGTAACCGCTCTTCAAGATCAGCAATTTTCAACATCAGTTGTTCATTAATAGCCTGTTGATCCATGCTGTAGATTAACCGTATCATTTTCCAAATTCAATTTGTGCTACACAGGCCATGATACCCAGGTACACTTTTTGATTTGTACATTGCGCGCATACAGTTACATACCGACATGAGTAACTGTGCGCAATGTAATGTTCCTGGTTCTAAATCGGCATGCGGTCGATGTAAGCTGGTGGAATACTGTGGCAGAGATTGTCAGAAAAAACACTGGGTGAAACACAAGCAGGTATGCGGGAAATCCGCGGAAGAGCTCGAAAAGATCGCAGAAAACAAACGTGAACTTAGAATATATCAAGCCGCCGAGAGTATACTCGGCAATATCTTGGTGCTAGCTGCACATGGTCAATGCGAAGTCGTAGTGACTATTAACAGCACCATCGATAGTTTCTTAGCCAATCGGTTACAATTTGCAGCGTTATCCCGCGGGGAAAGTCGTGTTGGCGTTACTGATCGTGTCAGCGCGCGATTTGTTCTTACCGATTATACCAAATGTATTGAACTGCCAATAAACAAACCACTGGCGCAGGTACAAAAAAATAATGACGATCCGGGTGCATCATCGCAGGTATTGTTTGAGATCGCATGCGGATAAACACGCATGCGGATAAACACGCGCACGCGGTTAATCGGTGCCATGGTTGTCATGCAACCATGCATTCATCATGCGATCGTCCCAGGTTTGTCCGGTAGCGTCTGTATTACCATTCGCCGCTACTCGTGCGTTAACAAAGTTAGCATGATTGTGAAGTGTCGCTGGCTCAATACCTAACTTTGCGGCATAATCCTTGTAACTTAGGATCTTGATATCCAATAATTCTTTTTTGTCATCGTGGTTATTGTGGTTATCGTGGTTATCAGCTTCATCAGGTAATTCCTTGTGTGATTGCGTTCTAACGCCGCGTCCTAGTGCCTGCGTGTGTGAGGCCCCATTCCACTCGCCTGGATTTATTAGTTCTTCTGTGTTATCCATAGTTGCACAATTGGTTGCATAATTATTAATAGTTACATTCGGCTTTTCAATTTTCGCAAGATACTCCGCTGAGTAAAACCAAATATCGGCGCTGGGATGATCCGCGAGCACGCTATCGGCGATCTTCCACCACATATGAATGTCTTCCCATGGTGAATCCGTGATGTCGGCGCGAGTGCGAATATTGTGCCACGGTTTACCGTTGTAAAATTGCTGTGTACGAGGATTATGGCCTTCCAACCACGGAATCTTCCCAATGATCGCGTTGTATCGCGGATGAATATGATAAACATCAGTACGCGTGTCAAGGATTGTATCCGCGAATAATTGCTCATCAAACCCACTTACACATCGGACGTGTCCGTACTCTGGTCGCGCATTTAATATCTCACGCATACGCTTGTATAACAAAGGATCCGGCTGTACAAGTACCATGCAGGCAAGCCCGAGAATACTCTCACTGAATCCACGGCGAATCTTCGCGTGGTCAACGCGCTGCCCATGTGTCAGGCCACGTTGTGCTTCATGGTTATAATATGGGTTGTGTGAACCTGTACTTCGGCCATCTGTCGATTTAACATACGGGTAAACCCACGGGGACGCAAATGTTGCCGCGGGGACCTGCAATTGGAATAAACTATCGCAATTTTCCAAGAACATCATGTCGGCGTCGCAGAGGCATACTCGGTCAAACGGAAAATACTCGCGATTCCAGATGTTCCACTTGGTAAAACTCGAATGAATCCATGAACCATATATCTGGTTTTGTTTTTGCGTCTTCATTTTGGTGGTAGCGTGCGACAATAACTCAACAACAACTACATTATCAAACACAGTACGTAGGAACTCAACGCATGGCGCAGACACACACGGTGTAACCATGCACCAAATAGGATATTTTGTCTTGACGTCACGTAATGACCGTGCGACGACTGCCGCGCCGCATGCATATGAGTCATTCAACATAACCAATGTTGTCCACACGCATGTAGGTTCGGCGGCCATCACTGGCTTAGGTCGCATCGGTACCTTGTTGCGATCGTATTTACTAATAGGTTTACCGGTGGTCATATTACCTTTAGGCATACCTTGCGAATACGCGAGACGTTTTTTATGTACCGGAGACTGACTATGCGCCTTAGTTGGTGCTGCCAATGAACGAGGACATGACTTGGATTGTCTCAACGTGTCATTGGCGCGTACTGCGTCAACGTATGGTTTAGTCAATGGTTTAATTACCGGAATAAATTCCGCGGTAATATCCGTGGACACAACCTTAGAAGTGTCATGGTCTACAGGTATTACCATAGGCTTATTTGCTCCCTTGCGTTGTTCACGTTGAGTCTTCCACGTATTATCCATCTGTACGTTGTACGTGAAACACTATATGTATATCTATAACAAAATACACAAAATACACAAGCTACAACATAAACGGATGCTCAAGTGCATCCATGGCAGTTATTCTGTCATCGGGGTCATATCGAAGGCCTCGCAAGAGAAAGTCTTCCACCCGCTTGCATAAATCTGCGTCCATGTCGTAATTATCGTCGAGTAACTGAGATATGGTCGTTGGAACAATATCCGGGTTATTTATGAGCCGACCCTTACGGTTGTAATAACTGCGGGCGCGATCTGTAAATTCAGCAGGTGGATAACCGATGACTTTTGCAACAAGTAACAAGTAACAATAATTACGAGCGTATTTATGTTCGATGCTGTCATCGGAACTACTCGACGCGGATGATGCGGATCCAGATGAACTGGTGTCATCGGTGTCGCTCTCAACCAAACATTTCTCGTGTGTGCTACATGTGTCGCAGTGGCCGCATTCACAAGATGAATATTTAACTGGGTCAGCGCCGACACATGCGGTACACGGCGTATAAATTTCACTAACGTCCATACCAACAGTTGTTTCGTCAATATCGCCATAGTTGATATCGCATTCGAAAAACACATCAAATAGCGATGCTCCTGCGATCAGATCAAAGCATACAGTGAATGCTGACCATATATCGGCGGGCGTACCGAACGGCGCACCAACTATTATTTCCGGCGCAATATAACCGTCAGTACCAATATTCGGCGAGAATATTTTGTCTACGAATGAACTTGAGCCGACATCAATAATCTTAACATGGATATCTTCCGCGGTAAGATCTTCGTCGACCACGCGATCCAACAATAAGTTTTCCGGTTTGATATCTCCGTGAATAATCCCAAGACCATGTAAAAAGGCAAGCCCGCGGAACATGTCACTGGCAACCCGTAATACCATACTCATTGGCAGTCCACCACCTATTGCTTCTTTGCAATAGTTCATTAATTTGAGTACCGAATCCCCACGAAGTTCCATTGTTATACATGGATAAATCGCAGATGTGTCCTCGGCCACGTGCGCGAACGTGGATATCATCGCGACAACATGCGGTGACCCTTCGCCGATTCGGCGTAACACGCATACTTCATTACGGTAGTATTTTTCCAGATCATGGTCGTACGATTTAACGGCAATGCCTTGGGAATCTAACCCACCGCTGGTGTTTTTGCCGCTACCGCCGCTATCGCCACTAGCCCCACCACTACCACCCCCACCACCAAGTTCACAACGATAAACTGTACTTAGTCCACCTTTGCCGATTTTCTTCACGACGGTATACACGCCGAGATTATCACCGGGATTTCTCAGGCATTTTTTGCTGATTTCTGTCATTGTGGTAATTGTGGTAATTGTTGTAATTGCCGTTGCAGTGTCACCTTACATATATCGATGCATCAATCTAACAAAAAATAGAGTATGGTGTGCCGCCGCGTTAGTATGCAATGCCGAATTCGCGGAATATATCCGCGAATTCAATAATGTTTTCCATCACCGCTTTGTAAAACTTCATAAACGTATTCTTTTTTGTGTTGTCGGCGGCGCGCTCGAGCTCGGCCACTGTCGTCGCGAGTTTACACCGAGTTATCACAATGTATATCGTACCAGCGATCCGCGAGGATATTTGGCTAGACACGCCGATGTTCCGCTCGGTTGATCGTCGCACGATCGCAATAACGAAGCGGTCGTATTGTGGATTTTCGATACGTAGTGCCTCAAAGTAGCGTTCTGTGTACCCGACGATGTGATCGCATTCTGGCAAATCGAAGAACCCACTCGCGGCAAGATCGCGTAACGTGTCCTCGCCACGTGAAAATCCTTGGACGACCAAACACATAAACGTGGCGATGTCCGCGCGTTTGCGCGGATTATTCTGCCGAATACATTCAAAGTAAATTAGCGCGGCAAGGATTTCGTTCTTGATGTCTCCGCGCCTCACAAATTTCTGACCGTGTTCGCTAGCATTTTTGATTAGTTTTTGTATCGCATTGTACCGTTCGGCGACCGACTTTAGTATATCCAGCGATATCTTTGCGCCGGTGTAATGCAGCTGGAGTTGCTTTAGTTGGTCGAAGATGTTTTTAATTTGTGTATGAGAATAGTCGTTGTTTATGTTACGAAACCGACCTTTGTTCGCGCCGGTAGATATTGGAATACGGCCGCCACTTGCCGCGCGGTCCGGTTCACCGATAGTTTCATTGGATGTGGTATATCCACATTGTGCACATTGGTAATTGGTGCCGGACGTTTCCATGGATGTTTTGCAATCCGGGCAGAAATTATATTGGCTATCCGCAAGCTCGAGCGCGCGTAAATGTGACGTAGTCACGATAGAACTAAATACATCCAATAATGCATCATCGGGAACATCAAAGTTTTGTTCCATTGGCCTGTGGTAGCTTGATCGCCAGCGACTCTAACATGTATAATACGACATTGGAATATTCAATTGTGCTCATAACGCCTCCGGCGTTACTATGCGCGGCTCGTCTTGATGCCACGCATCACTCCGGCGACTTCGCTCCACTTTAACGTCTAATCGCTATGTATTAGTTCATGTTATATATAGGTGCAGTATCCATCACGTCATGGATTTGGAAGTAATTCTTGCTGATACATTGGCTCGTAGCGCTGAGTATGAGCAGTTGGTATTTCGGCATGACCCTGCATATGATGACATGAACCGCGCAATTGCCATCGTAAAGAAATTTATCACTGACAACAAGCTGATTATCTACGGTGGTACTGCCATAGATATGGCACTGCGGTTGCACGGGGACAAGATATATCCTGACGATTTATTTCCCGACCTTGACTTTTACAGTAAGGATAGTGTTAACCATGCATATGAGCTCGCCGATATTCTTTATCGTGCCGGGTTCACAGAAACACGGGCTATTAATGCATCACATCTTAAAACAATGCGTATTGACATCGGCAGTAACCATTTCATCGCGGATATATCTTTTCAACCCGCGATTGTGTTCGACGCAATACCATGGTTGGAATACAGTCATATGCGCCTTGTTCATCCGCTATTTCAGCGTATCGACATGCATAATGTGCTATCTTTTCCGTATGACGGAGCGCCACGAGAGGTAATCTTCGCGCGATGGAACAGGGATGTAAAACGATTTAATAAGATGGATAAATACTACCCGGTGGTCATAGACGCGTCCATGGGTCCGCCACCATCAACAACACTATCGCTGCCGATACAATATCACAAACAAGTATTCACCGGCGATATCGCATATGCATTTATGTATCATTGTTTTACTAAATTCGGGATTACCGATGATACGATTATACCAGCGACGCTAACCATCAACACACAAATACACGTAAGCGCGGCATTCATCGAAACAGTAAGCTTCGAGAGTGTACCTGATGCGATTGTATACGAGCCCATTGGAAGTATTATTCCGGCGCGCAGTGAGTTAGAATCGCCGCGTCACGTCATAATGGACACCCATAATCGTTTGTTGTCAGTAAACTCGGTACATATCAACGATGTAGCCTTTCGTATCGTAAACATCCAATTTCTCCTGCGCAGTTACATAAGTTTACACTTTGCTAAGTCATTGCCGGGCAGCGAATATGCGCTTGCCCGATATCAATCATTGCTTAAGATGATAGCGCATGCCGAAAAATATGCAGTTGATCATCCCGAAGCAACAGCGCTACCATTTTTCCCATCAATACAAACTTATGGTAACGATAACATCGATTTGACCCGACAAGTATTACTCAACAGAATGTATCATGAGCTGGATGGCGTTGAGCAATTTATCGTTCCATACAACTACTACTCGGGCAAAAGCATACCGGCATCACGTCCGCATCCGCCATTCAATATGACTCACTCGGAATTCTACCGCGAAAGTGGTAGCGTCGTGGAGTCGAGCCATTGAATAACCCAACATAACCCAATATAACCCAACTACACGCAACTACACGCAACAAGCCCACTGATTCTCTTTTTTTCTAATTATGTCGGCGGATGTATATACGCGTTTTCGTACTCGCACACAACCGATGTCGGGTCAAGTAACAGCATATGGGTATGATATTAGCGACCCATTGGTCGCTCCAGTTGCGTCGCCGAATGGTCTCGGGAGCATGGACGCCGGCACATATCGTTACAAATATACATTTGTGACACAATTCGGGGAAACACTCGCATCGCCGGCATCCAACACCGTGACCAGTATTGGTGATGTCTTAGTGACTGTACCTATTAGTACCGAGCTTAATGTCAAGGCGAGGAAAATCTACCGTACAGCCGTAGGAGTGTCGTTGCCATACCGCCTCATTGGTATGATCTCTGATAATAACTCGGTGACGTATGAAGATTCGCTGCCAGATTCATCGCTGGCCGGAGTTGAGCCAGTTGTGAACACGGCAGCGTCATCCAATATAACTCGCGGTATAATGGCATTTTCTGAGCCAATCGTATATAGTATCGGCAACATATCCGCATCCGGAAACTCATTGATTACGGCAACGCCAATTCTTGACCAAATTGCGGTTGTGACTGTGCCTGTGAGCGGATATGGTGTATCTTTGCCAGAAATATCTGCAAAAAACATCGGTATGATCATCACAGTGACCAATACCAGCGCAGCTAACAGCTTAATGATTTATCCTCATGATGCAACTGCACAAATTAACAACGGCGGATTAGGTGCGTCTGTTGTTATTAATCCAACCCTTTCTATTAACATTGTCGCGACGTCACTTACCACTTGGCAAACAATAACACCATCAGTCGGCGGCAGCACAATCAGCGGGGTGATCATTAATTCCAACAACACATTTGTCGGAATTGGTAGCGGAAATGGTGCACTTAGTGGCGTAGGTAATGCCGGGCTTGGCGTACTCGCGCTCGGGTCACTAACAACCGGCCAATACAACTCGGCGTTAGGTTCTAGTTCTGCTAGTTCAACTACGACTGGTTCACGTAATTTATCCGCGGGGTATAACGCATTTACTGCAAACACAACAGGAAATGATAATGTCGCGCTGGGATATTCTGCTCTTGCATCCACAGTAACGCTCGACGGTAGTACCGCAGTCGGATCATTTGCTCTTACTGCAAATACAACGGGAACGGGTAACTCCGCTGGCGGATTTCAGGCATTACGCGCCAACACTACCGGAACAAACAATACGGGGTTCGGGTATAATGTACTCGCAGCCAATATTACAGCAATAGGAAGTACTGCCTTTGGTTACAATGCGCTTGCGGTGTCTACGGTCGGCGGATTAACCGCCGTAGGTGCATCTGCGCTCGCCGCAAACACAACAGGTACCAGCAATACCGCATATGGATTTGGTGCACTTGCTGCTAATACAACCGGAGCCAACAACACCGCGATTGGTTATAATGCCGGTGTTATACAAACCACAGCCAACAACAACACATGCGTTGGTGCAAATTCACTCGCCGTGAACACGTCCAGCGGCACATCCGCGTTCGGATATAATGCCCTCGCTGCCAACACGACCGGGGCTAACAATTCGGCATTCGGTCTGAATGCACTTACGGCAAACACAACCGGGGCACGTAATACTGCCATCGGAACAGGCTCACTCGCATTGTCGACCGTGTCTGACTTAACCGCGATTGGTTTTGGTGCACTTGCTGCATGTACGACCGGAACAAATAACACTGCAATCGGATCAGGGGCTCTCTCCGCATTAACCACTGCAGCGAACTGTACCGCGGTCGGATTTAATGCACTTGGAGCAAACACCGCCGCGAATAACACTGCGATTGGAGCATCAGTCCTCGCCGCTAATACGACCGGCGCCAATAACACCGCGATTGGATTTGGCGCACTTAGTGTCAACACAACCGGAGCTAATAATTCTGGAGTTGGTAGTTCTGCGCTTAGTGCTAATACAACCGGGGCACGCAACACCGCGCTTGGTAATGAAGCAGCTCGCGACAACATGATCGGCGCGGATATTACTGCGTTTGGTTACCGCGCACTTGCATCAACACTTGTGTCGGGGTCTACCGCCGTCGGATCACTTGCGCTCGCCGTTGCCACCACAGGAACGGCCAATACAGCCGTTGGAGCATCCGCGCTCGCATCAATGCTGTCAGGTACATCTAATACGGCCATTGGTAATGGGTCGCTCGCCGCTAACACAACGGGAACTGGCCTAACTGCGGTTGGATTTAACACAATGGCCGCGCTAACCACAGGAACTACCTCAGTCGCGGTCGGTTACCGTGTGCTTGTCGCCGCAACGACTGCCGTCGATAACACCGGAGTGGGTTATAATGCACTTGTTGCTAACATTACTGGTGCTGGTCTAACTGCGGTAGGTAATAGCGCACTTGCTGCAGCAACTGTTGGCGGATTAACTGCAGTTGGAAGTAATGCGCTTAGTACTAACACAACCGGGGCGCGTAATACTGCTATCGGATTTTCTGCACTCGGTAATAACATAACAGGCGGTGATAATACCGCGATCGGTTATAATGCGCTTGTACTCGCAACCGGGTCATCTAACGCCGCATTTGGTGCACTCGCATGTGCAGCCGTGACCACCGGGGCTAATCTCGCCGCGTTTGGAGCATCAGCGCTCGGCGCTAACACAACCGGGGGATCTAACACCGCGATGGGATTTGGTACACTTGCGGCAAACACAACCGGAAGTAACCACGTAGCCGTCGGAAGAAGTGCACTTGCATCGGTGACGACCGTATCTGGACTAACTGCGGTTGGATTTGCTGCACTTAACGCTAACACGTCAGGAACAGGAGGTACCGCCGTCGGTAACTCCGCGCTCGGACTTAACACAACTGGGGTTGATAATACTGCAGTTGGAACGTCCGCGCTCGCTGCTAATACCACAGGATCTAGCTGTACCGCCGTTGGAGCATCCGCACTTACGTCAGCGGGGGCTGTATCTGGCGCATCCGCGTTTGGTTATCGCGCACTCATGTCACTAACCACTGGAACGAACGCGTCCGCATTTGGTTTTAATGCACTTGTACTCGCAACAACAGGAAATAATAATACTGCATTTGGTTATTCTGCCGCAGCCGCTCAAATATCTGCCAATGATAATACCGCATTTGGGTATAATGCTCTTGCGCTTAACACATCCAGTGGTTTAACAGCGGTAGGCCGAAGTGCACTCGCCGCAAACACTGCCGGCGCGTCTAACTCCGCGGTCGGATACTTGGCACTCAGTGCTAACACTACCGGTTCCAACAATACCGGATTCGGTTACAACGTGCTCGCAGCCGCATCCACGGCCAATGACAATACCGCGATGGGATTTAATGCGCTTGCCGTTACGACCGCAAGCAGTAACACCGCATTTGGCCGCAGCGCACTCGCCGCAGATACTACAGGTACCGCCAATACTGCCATGGGATACACCGCAGGTATACTACTCACAACAGGCTCTAACAACACGATAGTTGGTAATGCTGCGTATTCGACAGCACTTACCGGCAGTAACACAACCGCAGTCTGTGCCGGCGCGCTTGCCAGTACAACCGTCGGTGGAAATACGGCCATTGGTTACAATGCACTATTCCAT
>Ga0302272_1000367_pt1 | contig 20813 bp, 20 predicted proteins | sample III_Bog_N1_2_FD_198772 | JGI IMG/M metagenome (GOLD analysis project Ga0302272, IMG submission 198772) | Peat permafrost microbial communities from Stordalen Mire near Abisko, Sweden - III_Bog_N1_2 | ecosystem: Environmental > Terrestrial > Soil > Wetlands > Peat | place: Sweden: Abisko...
TACTTATTTCTGGTTACTTGCCTGGGCAGTGGTAACGGCATTCAGCCTGTTCATGACCATGTTTTACTCGCAAATCATTGTTCCCCTGTTCAACAAACAAACTCCACTGGAAGCAGGTGAATTACGTACAGAAATTGAGAAATTTGCCAGTAAGTCCGGATTTAAGCTGGATAACATTTTTGTGATTGATGGATCAAAACGTTCCACCAAGGCAAATGCCTATTTTAGCGGACTAGGCAGTAAAAAGCGTATTGTTTTGTATGATACACTGATGGACTCTATGTCGGTAGAAGAAATTGTGGCTGTACTGGCTCACGAGGTAGGTCATTATAAACACAAACACACCCTGATTAATTTCCTGATTTCCATACCGTATACCCTGTTGCTATTCTTTGCATTCGGATATATCCTTCAAAGTGATGCATTTGCACAGGCTTTGGGGGGAAGTGTTGCTTCATTTCATCTCAATGCATTAGCATTTAGCATTCTGTATACGCCGATTTCATTAGTTCTTGACACTTTTATGAATATGCTGTCACGCAAATTCGAATATCAGGCTGATGCTTTTGCTGCTTCCTACGGGTATGCTCCACAACTGGAATCAGGATTAAAGAAACTATCAGCCACGTCGTTGAGTAATTTAATGCCTCATCCCTGGTATGTGTTTTTTCATTATTCACACCCCACACTATTTCAACGGATTACTAGACTTTCCAACAAATAGTAAATGGTAAATAGATAAATAGTAAATAAATAATATGTTACTAGGAATAATGGGTGCCATGCCCGAAGAAATGGACAGAATAATAGCTGCTATCAATAACAAGGAAATTGTTGAAAGCGGAAGCCGCATTTATTATCGTGGTGATTTATACGGTCAGGAAGTAGTGGCTGTATTTTCACGCTGGGGCAAGGTGGCAGCAGCAACTACAGCAACCAACATGATCCTGCATTTTAAGGTTGACAGGATAATTTTTACGGGTGTGGCAGGTGCCATTTCACATGAACTGAATGTAGGCGATATTGTTATTGGCCAGCGGTTGTTTCAGCACGATATGGATGCCCGTCCTTTAATGCGCCGTTTTGAAATACCGCTAACCGGTAAAACATCCTATGAAACTCCGCAACAGAATGTGGATACCATGGCACAGGCTGTACACAACTTTCTTAAAAACAATAAGGAGTTCCGTAAAATACTATCCGAACAAAACATTCCAAATCCCAAAATGCTCTCGGGGGATATTGCCAGCGGTGATTTATTTATCTCAAGCACCGAAATGAAACATGCTTTAATAAAAAACCTTCCTTCCGTGCTGTGTGCCGAAATGGAAGGAGCTGCTGTAGCACAGGTATGTGATGATTTTGGAGTTCCGTTGACTGTCGTTCGTGTTATTTCGGATACTGCTGACGAAGAAGCGCATATTTCGGCTATCGGCTTTGTGAACCAACATGCCGGGGATTATTCCCTGTCAATTCTGAAAGAATATATAAATCTGATTCAGCATTAATACTCAATTCCACACTCTGAAATTAAGCGTAAATTTTTTCTGTTGAATTAACGTACGCCAATCGATAAATAGTACGGCACAAATAAGTAATAATCCTACTGCCAGACTGGCTATTGATTTTAGAGATAAAGCACTTTCCAGTATATTCGTAACATTTTCGGCTGCATACTTGCCTAGATGGACGGTAATGGCATCACTGGTGAACTTGCCTATGAAAAATGCCGGTATAATATACAACGGCTTAATTCTTGCCATTCCACCGGCTAAAAACAATGGAGTAGTGGGAAGTGGTAATAACGAATAGGCAACGATCAGTAACTGGCTCTTCCAGCCTTTCTCTTTCATCTTTTTACCCAGGAATTCAACATCCTCATTCTTGGACTTTTTAAATATCTTGCCTGCCAGGAATGGAATGTACAACGTGAGAACATACCTTCCCAGAATAGATCCGGCTACTCCGACTACAATTACCCACCAGATATTCAAATCAAACATGATCTGTAGAAATACCATGATGGTAAACGCCGGCGGAAATGGTATAGGAACTACATCAAACAAAAATGCCCCTAAGAATACCAATACAAATATCCAGAACATATTTTCAGTGATTTTTCATATTACAGATTAATATCAAAACGATGGGTACTGTAAATTTGTTTATCGAATTTATATTTTCTTTTAGCATCAAACAGAATCCAGAAGATTACAGCACTGATCAATGCTGCAAAAAAGCACCATACAGAAGTCAGGTATTGAGTAAAAAAGATAATGCTGATCAGGCAGGATAATGACATTAATATGCCTAACAAATGGGTTTTTTTAATACTCGATACAAAAAGTGGTGTTATGGAAGTTATCAGGTACAAACTGAAAGCTATAAGCGACAGGACTTTCGGGTTTTGGTCGGCATTATACCTGATATGATACCCGCTGATTTCAGGAGTAACCGGATAATTCAACAGGCAATAGATATAAAACAGGGATACAGACATGCCCAAACCAAGTAAAACCCATAATATCCGTATTTTCTTTCTGTTTTTCTCCATATGAAGTACTGCAATAGGAATCATCGCGGGCCAGAACACCTGGGCCATGATTAAAAAAGTATAGGTTACCATGTTTTGATATTGTGCATATTCGGGATGCTGCAGTATATACCACAAAGCTCCTTCTACAAACTGTTGAAAACCAAAGAATAGCGGTATACTTGCAAAAACAATCTGCGATGGTTTATGAACTTTAATAATTGTTGCAACACCTATAGCGGTAATGACTATACCTCCTGCAAAACTTGCTCCAGCTGAAAAACACATAGTACGTTGGCTTTAGTTTTTATTAACATTTATGATATTCACAAAGGAAGACATATTAATCGAATAAACCTATTTATTGCATTTTTATTATTGAAAATGTGTAAATTGAATGTTGTTCTTTTTAGTCACATGCAATAACGAATAAGTAGGAAGGAAGCGGCATAAGCAACTAACCCTGTAAATGAAAATCCCGGATTCGTTATACGAATCCGGGATTTTACCAATATATTGAAAACTGATTAATTTGACTTTAATACATTATTATCAGGAGCCCACTTTTTCTGCCATGCAGGATATGAATTCAGCACTTTCTGAGGTTCGTATGTATACCAGCCATAACCATCCCTTCTTTCACGTGCCACTTCTGCCAGTGAATAAACCACCTTGCTATCGCGGTTGCAAAACATGGGACGATGTGTTTTCAGTTCATAAAAACGTGTCCAGATAGCAGGAGCCGTACTGTCAATAACTACAACCCGATCGTATACGGAGACTTTATAAGGAGTCTGGACTTTAGGGGCATCTATTCTTTTTACAATTGTATTATGAATAATGGATTCATCAATCCAGGATACCGCATTTTGAACTGATTCAATGATGGCTTTGTTTGGTTGGTCAATGCTCATCAGAAACATGATTATGTCGCAACTTTCTTTGTTACAAATGCAGGGTGGTTCAAATTTACGTGCCCATGTAGCTTGCAGTGTAACTTCGTCATATTGCTGGCACCAGGCTGTTGGCTTTCCGGCATCGTTAATCTGTGTCTTCAGGATACAATCCAGCCCTTTACTATAAGCCACCTGTAGCTTTCCGCGAAGCCCGGCATCTATGAATGTATAGAGTGGTTCACCATCCAATATATCTTTCATCAATTGCATAACTCCCATCATAGCACCATCATTATAAGTAATATGACTGCTGTAATTATCTTTTTCTATTGGATAATATTGAGGCCAACCTCCGTTTTTATACTGTGATTTCAATATAAATTCCAATCCTTTGATACAGCCATCTTTATATTTTTCTGCTTTAATATTATAATAAGCAATGGCCAATGCCGCAATTTGTGTATACGTACTCCCGTTATCGAATGTCGTATTTATTTCGCCTTTTGCTGCTTTTACAATGCTTGCCTGTTCGGGTGTAAGGATAGCAAAAAAGTCATAGTTCTTAGGCCATCCGCCATTGTCTTTCTGAAACAGCAACATATTATCTGCAATCTTAGCAATTTCAGTCTGTTTGTACCTTGGACGATCAGGCAAAGCATTAATCAGGTTATGCTTATCAGCTATACTGTACCAATGGCCACCATTATCATTAAAAGGGGCATAGTCAATTGTACTATACTTTTTAACATCTTTCGTATCCTGCGCATAACTTAATCCTGATAAAAAAATCAGGGCTGTTACCAGTGGAATCTTTAAATAAGAAATGGCATGTTGCCGGTTTGCTTTAATTTTCATGTCTGATTATTGGAATAAAAATTTTACTTGTAACTATATTTTTGAGCTTCTTGCTCGTTCTTATTGCTTCGTTTGCGATAATCTGCTATTGAATAGGTCTATATACAATTTTTCCACTTCAGTTCTGGCCCACAGGGTCTTGCGTAAAAACTTTAAACTGGAATTTATACTTGGGTTTTCATAAAAGCAATTAATGCGAATATGGCTGGATAACTCTTCCCAGCCATAATGTTCGTATAGTTGCTCAAGTATGGCTTTCAGTGTGATTCCATGTAACGGGTCGGTGGTGGTTTGAGGCATAGGGTTGCTTTATATTGCCTGCTTTTCAAACCAATAGGTCGAAATAAGCCGGAAACTTTATTATTTTAAAGTACAAATATACGGGTAAGTTGTTTTAAATGGTATTAATTTGATTAATTCAACATACGATAGACATTCTTAGCACGACAGGGTTTAACCTGTAAACATTATTTAGGAAATAACCCTTCTTCCAACCGAATATCACATTATACGGTAAGAAGAATGGTTATTAAATCGCCATTAATTTAAGTCAATAGGATATTTCCACTTTGCTTTTATACGTTTTTTCATCATCCAAATGATGGATAATGAAATCGGCCAGGTCAGCACGGGTCAGGGTAGACATATGGGGGATAAATTCATTGATGCTGGTACGGTATTTTCCGGTCCTGTCACCGTTTAATAACCTGGGTGGACGGATTACTGTCCAGTTGAGGTTTGATCCAAGTAAAACACCTTCCATCAGCAACATATCAGCATAACTGTATTTGAATAATTTCTGTAGAATATTTTTTATCAGGAACCTCATTAGAAACGAGGTGTTGGGAGCTATTTCTACTGCTCCGGCCGAAATGCAGATAATGCGATCAATATCCACTTTCTGCATGGCCTGCATGATGTTGGACACCCCTTGAGAATAAACAACAGTTGCTTCCCTGTTACGCGTACCCAGGCAAGAGATGACAATGTCTATTCCAAAAAATGTATTTTCATACGTAAGTGGGTTCAGTACATCACCTTTTATAATACGCAACTGTTCATGACGGATTGGAAATTTATCAGGTTGCCTGAGTATGGCTGTTACCTTATGGCCTGCTTCCAGTGCCTGTTCTACCACTTCCAACCCGGTTCCGCCGGAAGCTCCAAATACAAGGATGTTTTTCATCTATTCTTAGTTTTATTGTTTTTCTTCGAGTCGTTTTGTCAACATTTACTGTCAACAAGGTTAACTCATTAACAAATAAGGGTCTCAAATATTTTTAGAGATCTGCTGAAAGTTGTCAAAGTGGTTTTATCAGATATGCAGGTAATGTAATAGGACCTTCCCATAGATACAACTCTACCTCAAACATATCCTGACGAATGGCCGGGTCATCAGCTAACAGTATTTTTGCTTCCTCAACGGTGCTTACATTTAGTACCAGGATGCTGCGATAAGCGTATTCATTCATTGTCAACGGCCCTACAACCACCATTTTATTTTCTGAAACCAGACGGTTTATCGTTGCAATATGTCCGAAATACAAACTATCCCTGTATGCTTTGTCTGTCGAACTATTTGTTCCTGTTTTAAGTAATGCCATGACATACGTTTTCGTTCCCGGTTTATCGGTCTGCAATTCCTTTACCAGCTTATCTTCAGAATCAGGGGAAGTTGTTTGAGCAAGTGACCTAATTGGAATCAACAACACAACGCAAAATAAAAATAGTGCTTTCATAATGTTAGTAAAACAGAACTATAAAGTATTAGGTTCAATTAAATGCTTATTGCTTTCTTGCTTTTCCCGTTACCGATTTTACCGTAAGCCTGATAACGGTTACCTTTTCAAGCAATTTTGTGATATACTCATTTCCTTCCTGTATGAATTCACCTGAATACTTTTCAATAAACATCTTCAACGCTTCCAGTTTTTCAGTTCCTTCCACTTCAGAAGTTGTTCCTTCAGCTATCACACTCTCATACAACGTTCCGAAAAATGCCGGCAATACGGTAGTTTTACCCACTACACAGAACGAAACGTTTGGGTTATTCCTCAGATATTCTAGTTTTAAACCCTCTTTGGCACTATGAAAATAGATATCGGTATTATTGAATGCGTAATTTAACGGAACCCCATATCCTGCATTCGCAGGCATACACATCGAAAGCACCCCGTATTCTCCTTTTCCAAGTATCGCAAGTGCTTCACTGTGACTTAATTCCCTTTCTTGTCTTCTCATGCAGGTATGTAAACTTTCAATTATTTATTTTTTGATAACTATTTTCAAGGTAAAAAGGATAGTCCTGTTCAATCATTCGACATGAATTTTCCTCTTTACACCTCAAAACTACATATTTTTATTTACATTTCAAATCATTTCTTTAACTATATTAATCAACCAACTAAAAACAGGGTTAAACCGCCTAACTTTATGCTTAACCGTTGATGCAATAGCGTAGGAGTGAACCCGGATAAATATGGGATGGGTGTATAGAGCAATAAAATCAGGAACTGTGCTTTTAACAATATCAGGAATAAATCAACATTCTGTGTGTATTTCATGTTATAAAACTAAAAAGTTATTTCATAAATATGCCAGGGGTATGAAAACATATGAAAATGTAATTTAATGCTGAAAAAAAAAGTAATCCATAAAAATTTAATGTAATTTTACAGTTACTTATTTTCATTTATTTTTAAGTTCTATTATATAATCATTTAAAAGAAAGGGAGTTATTATGATCTATTTGTATGTAAGTATTTTTCTGGTCCTCGTCTTTTTTATCGGTATTAAAATTATTCGTCCCACCGAACGAGGCTTAATTGAACGGCTTGGCAAGTACATTAAATTTGCTAAGCCTGGTTTTCACTGGATTATTCCGGTGATTGACAAAATGTATATCGTGAATGTTACCGAACAAATGGTAAATGCCGATCCCCAGGAGATTATTACCAACGACAACCTGAATGCCAGCGTTGATGCACAGGTTTACTTCCGCGTAAAAGCCGAGGAGGAAAGTGTCAAGGGTGCTATTTACAATGTCAACAATTACAGGTATCAGATTGTCAACCTGGCGCGTACTACCCTTCGTAACATTATAGGAACGCTCACCCTTAAATCTGCCAATAGCGAACGTGGCAAGATTAATGCAGAGCTGTACAATACGCTGCATCATGAGACTGAGAACTGGGGCATTGAAATCGTACGTACCGAACTCAAGGAAATAGATCCTCCCAAGGATGTACAGGAAACCATGAATAAGGTGGTTAAAGCGGAAAATGAAAAGATAGCTGCTATCGATTCTGCCACAGCGGCTGAGACTGTTGCCGATGGTATAAAACGTGCATCTATCAAGGAGGCCGAAGGTTTCAAGCAATCAAAGATTCTTCATGCCGAAGGCGAAGCAGAAGCTATTCGCCTGGTGAACGATGCCGCCAACAAATACTTTATCGGCAATGCCCAACTCTTACGAAAACTGGAAGCTGTGGAGGTATCCCTGTCTAAAAATGCCAAGATCGTTATCCCAACCGGTAGTGAACTGATAAACATCATTGGCGATATGGCCGGTGGTATCCTTCCGATAGATATCAAAACTAAAGATAAAAAATAATAGTTCCTAGGAATTCTGTTTTACATAAATAATCTCCTGTCCAATAATAGATGGACAGGAGATTATTTGTTTCAGCCAATGCCGGAGTTGTAGAAATCAAATGAATTTTATTTGTTTTTATTTGCGATGGAATAAATTTTATTGCATAATTGTTTTTATTCGCGATGGAATAAATTTTATTGCATAATTGTTTTTATTCGCGATGGAATAAATTTTATTGCATAATTGTTTTTATTCGCGATGGAATAAATTCCATTGCTACAATATCGGTCGTTCCTCCGGAACTTCCTAATTGCATTTAGCAAATGCCGGAGGCATGACCGATATTGTTGCGCAAGGTTTTAACCTTGGGAGATTGGGAGATTGGTTTTAACATTGGGAGATTAGGAGTTAGAAATAAAAGAAGATTCTTCAAATCAGCTCTTCAAACAAATAATCCTTATTAAAATTCACCTCATATCTCTGTAGCATTTCAATATATTCATCTCTAAAAGTCTGTCTGCCATGATGCCTTTCCTGATTCTCAACATAATGAAAGACAGCATCAATGTGCGAATGGCTATACGAAAAAGCTCCAAAGCCTTCCTGCCATTCAAAACGGCGCTGAAGTAAACCACTCTCATTGACCCATTTTGATGATTTAGCTTTTGCAACTTGCATAACTTTAGAAACATCGATAGGTGGTTTTAATCCAAAGAAACAATGCACATGATCTTCCACACCATTTACGAGTATCGTCTTGCAGCCTGTTTCATTTATTAAATTACCAATAACAGCCATTAGTTCCGATTTCAACTCTTTTGTAATCCTTGCTTCACGATATTTAACTGCAAAAACAGTTTGAATATACATTTGATGATAGGTATTTGCCATAATTTTTGAATTTATTAGGTTTATAACTAACTATTGTTTAGATATTTGTTTTACAACAAAATAAATTCTATTTCTTTATCATTTTAATTTGCAATGGAATAAATTCCATTGCTACAATATCGGTCGTTCCTCCGGAACTTCCTAACTAAATATAGCCAATGCCGGAGGCATGACCGATATTGTTGAGCAAGGTTTTAACCTTGGGTGATTGAGATATTAAACCCAATGGTTTTAACCTAGGGGTTTACAATGAAATCACCCCACCCTCACAATTTTCCCCGTCCCTGCATATTTCACCCCACAAGGGACATTGGCAACGCCTACTTTTCCAAATTCTATACCTACACAAAGCATCAGGGTCACTTCATCTGGTATCGGATTCTCGGTCAATGGGTAGTGCAGGAGGATACTTTTAGCTGGTTGAATCCCCAGGGTAGGCATCCATTCCGATAAGAAGACGCCATTTTCCTTGTCGCAATACCCGTTATAAGGGGATTCATACTTTCTTCCACCTGTTGGGATCATCATGTCGCACACCCCACTCAAGTTGGCCACAATGCGGTAATAAGGCAGATTCCGGAAATTATAGAGGTACATTTTTGCATCCATTTCCGGAATTTCAATGGATGCTTCACCCGTTGCCCGGTTCAATGTGGTTTCAATAGGCACCCGTAGCACACTCTCCAGTACTTGTTTGTTACTAAATGGAAAGCCCGAAATCATGCTTTTGTGCTGCGACAACCTGATAGCCCGCATGCCAGGTTCAGTCAAGGTATCAAGCTTCTGAATCTCCTTGCACAGGGCATTCAACGCCCCGGTCACCGGATAATCATCCAGATGATTCATTACTGTGAATGACTGGCGTATTTTACTTCCCATGCGGGTACAACCCACCCATTCACTGTTGCATCGCCTTAATTTTTCAAATTGGGGTTTTGTTTCAATCTGATTTTTGGAAGGGCCTCCTTTAGTGCGGACAACCACTTTATCGCTTCCGTGCATTTTGTACATGCTTACATCGGCTATAGACCCTTCAAGTTGCATAATACTTTTTGAAATTGCCATAATCGTAAATTTTTAATTAAGGTTAAATAATTAATGTTGTTAAATCAGGTATATATTACTCTCTGAAATAGTTATCTTGTATTCATCACTATAATATGGTGCAAATATAATACATATTCATTTATAATTTACATATTATACATATATAATAACCTAATATTAGTATATTACATCTAAGTTATATGTATATAATATCTAAGTTACATCTATATTACATCAGTAATATGATTTTAGAATGATAAAGAAAATTAATCTATATAAAACCAGCAAAAAACCGGCTTAAAAAAGCCCGGAATTCGAAGAAACAAGTCGGGTAGGGGGTTGGTAATGAAATAATAATAAATTAACATATGGGAATAGGGAAAATCGAAATTTTTGTTCAATAAGTCCCGGGAAAACATGAAAAGTGATTGCAATCGGTAGAATCTGAACTGAATTGCAGCGGATTTCAGCAATAAATCATATCAAGAATGCATCCGGGAACTATTTAAGCCATTTTAGAAACAAAATTTCAAACTGATATCTGTTTTATGTCGATAATCGTGAGTATAATTGAGAAAGTTCCCGAAAATCTTATTGAAATAAATAGAATCATTTCATCAGATTACAGTAAGCTGAAGATTGTCCAGCGAACAATCATCCATGCGATTCTCAGGGCTTGTAAAAATAGCGATCATTATTCTTATAATTTATATTATGTAAAATAGAAAACTGTGAACTGCGGAAACCTCTCTTTTTGGTAGCCTCTATCGCGATTGGCACTTAAAACGACAGAGTCATTCATCCCGAAGGATCAATGACTCTGTTTTATTTTAAATTGAATACGATTTTCTGTATTCGATTACGCTTTTTTCTCTTTTAAATCCACAATCAGGTTTAATTCGTCCAGTTGCGACTGGTCAATTACAGATGGCGCATCCATCATAACATCACGTCCTGAGTTGTTTTTAGGAAATGCAATGCAATCGCGGATACTGTCGAGACCGGCAAACAACGAAACAAAGCGGTCTAACCCGAAAGCAAGTCCCCCGTGAGGTGGCGCACCGTACTGGAAGGCACTCATCAGGAATCCGAACTGCGCCTGTGCCTTTCCTTCAGTAAACCCAAGCAGGTGGAACATACGGTTTTGCAGCTCGCTGTTATGGATACGAATGGATCCACCACCCAGTTCCACACCGTTAACCACCATGTCATAAGCATTTGCACGCACCTCTCCGGGATCAGTATCCAGCAATGGAATATCTTCCGGTTTAGGGGAAGTAAACGGATGATGCATAGCAAAATAACGATTAAGCTCTTCATCATATTCGAATAATGGGAAATCAATCACCCACAATGGTGCAAATACATCCTTATTTCGAAGTCCCATCTTAGTACCCATTTCAAGGCGTAATTCGCCTAACGCCTTTTGTGTCTTGCGTTTGTCACCTGCCAGTATCAGAATCAGATCACCCGGTTGGGCATTGCATTTAACAGCTATAACTTTCAGATCATCAGGTGTATAAAACTTATCAACTGAAGATTTTAACGTTCCATCAGCCTCATAGCGGATATAAACCAGTCCCTTCGCCCCTATTTGCGGACGTTTTACAAAATCAGTCAATTCATCGAGTTGCTTGCGGGTATATGTGGCACATCCGGTGGCGCAAATACCGGCAACAAACGGTACGCTATCGAAAACAACAAAATTATGACCCGAAACTTCTTCCTTCAGCTCCACAAACTGCATATCGAATCGGATATCCGGTTTATCGGAACCATACAGCCTCATAGCTTCGTGCCAGGTAATACGTGGAAAGGTATCCTCAAAACTTATATTCTTGACAAATTTGAATAAATGCTTCACCATGCCCTCGAAAATCTGCAATACATCTTCCTGGTCGACAAACGACATTTCACAATCGATCTGTGTAAACTCAGGTTGACGGTCGGCACGCAGGTCCTCGTCGCGGAAACACTTCACAATCTGGAAGTAACGGTCAAAGCCCGATACCATGAGCAACTGCTTGAACAATTGCGGGGATTGTGGCAAGGCGTAAAATTCACCCGGATTCATACGCGATGGTACCACAAAATCACGGGCACCCTCAGGCGTAGAGCCGATCAATACGGGTGTTTCCACTTCCATAAAGTTCAATTGGTCCAGATAACGGCGAATTTCGAACGCCATCCGATGACGGAGTTCCAGGTTATGACGTACCGTGTTGCGACGTAAATCGAGATAGCGGTACTTCATGCGGATATCATCACCACCATCAGTATTGTCCTCAATGGTAAAAGGCGGTGTTTTCGATTCGTTCAGGATATTCAGTTCAGAAACAAGGATTTCGATATCCCCGGTTTCCATATTTGCATTCTTATTGCTGCGTACAGCCACTTCCCCTGTCACCTGGATAACATATTCACGGCCCAGTGAATTGGCCTGTTCGAATAAGGAAGCATTCACATCCTGGTTGAATACCAACTGAGTAATGCCATACCTGTCGCGGATATCTACAAACGTCATACCGCCCATCTTGCGTGTACGTTGTACCCAGCCGGCAAGTGTTGTTTTCTTTCCTACATTGATAAGGCGAAGCTCGCCGCAATTGTTTGTTCTGAACATAATCTATATAATTAATAATTCATAATTAATAATTCACAATGATAATTGTTTAATTATAAACACATTATACATTGAGGATTATACATTATGAATTGATTGATTTTGTACTTATTTTTGGAAAACAAAAGTACTAAAAATCCTTGTCATTAAAAAGGGTATATAAAAAAAGATGCAAAGAACTTACTCCCTGCATCTTAATTATGAATTATGCATTATGCATTATAAATTATGCATTGTCTTTATACTGTTACCGGATTAATTTTTTTTATCAGACCTTTCAATACTTCACCAGGTCCGAGTTCAAAGAACTCTGTTGCACCATCATTGACCATATTCTTTACAGTCTGGGTCCAACGTACCGGAGCAGTTAACTGCGCAATCAGGTTTTCTTTGATGGCAGCAGGATCGGTCTGTGGATAAGCATTTACGTTTTGATATACAGGACAAACCGGAGTGCTGAATGTCGTAGCTTTAATGGCTGCCTGCAATTCCTCGCTGGCAGGTTGCATCAACGGTGAGTGAAATGCTCCGCCTACACTTAGTTTTAAGGCACGTTTGGCTCCTTTTTCTTTCAATAGTTCACAGGCCTTGTCAACACCTTCGATGGATCCTGAGATAACTATCTGTCCCGGACAGTTATAGTTGGCCGGAACCACTACAGCGTCTTTAATAGAGTCACAAACATCTTCTACCACTTCATCACTTAATCCAAGGATAGCAGCCATGGTGGATTCTTCCATCTCACAAGCCTTTTGCATGGCTATAGCACGTTTTGAAACCAATACCAGACCATCTTCAAATGTTAATGCCTTAGAAGCAACCAGAGCAGAAAATTCACCCAATGAATGACCTGCAACCATATCGGGTTTAAAATCATCGCCCATTACAAGGGCAGATATCACCGAATGAAGAAATATAGCCGGTTGTGTCACCTTTGTCTGTCTTAGATCTTCAGGAGTTCCTTCAAACATTAAATCAGTAATACGAAATCCAAGAATTGTATTCGCTCTTTCGAAATATTCTTTAGCTAATGGCGATTGATCGTATAAATCTTTGCCCATTCCTACAAATTGAGCTCCCTGACCGGGAAAAACATAAGCTTTCATAAATCTATATTTAGTTTTAATTTATATTTATCGGGAAATACAAGAAATAATTGCCTGGAAATTAGTTGGATAATTGATCGGATACCCCGTATTTTTATTCCTAAGAGAGCGCAAAGATAATAAAAAGAAAAGAAACACCTAAATGAACATACATAAACTTGATTTTTATATTAAAAAGGATCAGGTTAAATGTGATGTAATAGAATTACTTAGTTCTTATAACTGAACAACTATTTTATTTTCAGGAAAAAACCCTTAACTTTGACGTCAAAATAAACGATATGGATCTGATAGTAAAATATTTTCCCAATCTGACTGACCATCAGAAGTCTCAATTCGAAGCATTATATCCACTTTATATAGACTGGAACGAAAAAATCAATGTTATCTCGCGGAAAGATATTGAAAACCTGTACGAACATCATGTTTTGCACTCACTGGCTATCGCTGAAATCATTCGTTTTCAGCCCGGTACTACCATATTGGATGTGGGAACCGGGGGAGGCTTTCCGGGTATACCACTGGCTATCCTTTTCCCTGAATCAACCTTTGTTTTGATTGATTCCATCGGCAAAAAGATTAAAGTAGGCACAGAAGTAGCCGCCGCTATAGGTTTAAAAAACATTACGTTGAAACATCAGCGGGTACAGGAAGAAAAAGATAAATTCGATTTTGTTGTAAGCCGTGCTGTTATGCCTTTGGCTGATCTGGTGTTACTTGTAAAGAAAAATATCAGTAAAAAACAACTTAATGCCCTACCCAATGGACTTATCTGCCTGAAAGGCGGAGAATTGCAACATGAAATACTACCTTTTAAGAAAGTAGCAGAACTGTTTGAGGTAAGCGATTTCTTTAAGGAAGAGTATTTTGCAACTAAGAAAGCAGTGTATATTCCTATTTAAGTTAATTGGTTGACTGGTTAATTAGTTAATTAGTTAATTAGTTAATTAGTTGTTTTGTTAATTAGTTAATTGGGTGAGTAGTTAGATTGTTAACTAACTTATCAACTCAATCAACCAGTCGACTACTCAATCAACCAGTCAACCTATTAACCAATTAACTACTCAATCAACCAATTAACTAATTAACCAATTAACCAACAATGAAGATAAAAACATTTACATTCAACCCGATTCAGGAGAATACATACCTGGTTTATGACGAATCAAACGAGGCAGTAGTCATAGATGCCGGATGTGTTTCAGAAATAGAAAAAAGGGCATTAAAAAATTACATTGAAGATAATGAACTGACGTTGAAACGGGTATTAAATACACACCTCCACTTTGATCACCAGTTTGGGAATAAATTCTTGTTTAACACCTTTGGAATTAAACCCGAAGCAGGTGAAGAGGATGAGTATCTGCTGGAAAATGTAATTTCACAGACCCGTTCGTTTGGAATGGCAGTTGATGAAGAAGCACAACCACTTGGAGGTTATATTACAGATAATCAGGAAATAAAATTCGGGAATACCACCTTTAAGGCATTACATGTACCGGGTCATTCACCGGGAAGCATGGCTTTTTATGATGAAAAAGAAGGGGTTTTATTTGCAGGGGATGTATTATTTCGTGCTTCGATTGGCCGAACCGACTTACCCAAAGGGGATTATGCCACTTTAATACTGTCCATCACGAACAAGTTATTGCCTTTACCCGATTCCACCGTTGTTTATAGTGGACATGGACCGGCAACAACCATTGGATTCGAGAGAAAAAACAATCCGTTTCTTTAAACTACCGGTAGAGATTGTTATCACTAATAAATTGACATACAGAAGGATGTAGCCATTGGCTTACATCCTTTTTTTGTGGTATGAACTCGCGGATTTGTGTGGAAGATATATCGAAATACGGACTAGGAAGTACCTGCATTTGTGGGTATTTGCCTATAACTAATTCAACATCATACCCATGACGCGGATAAACCAGGACCGGGTATTCATTGAGCAGTTGCGTATAGTCTTTCCATTGGTCGAATACCAGAGCATTATCACTTCCAATAATCAGAAAAAAACGGTAATCAGGATATTGTGAAGTCAATTCATGCAATGTATCAATGGAATAAGAAGGAACCGGCATGGTAAATTCAATATCTGAAGCCTTGAAGTAAGGTTGTTGCTTTATAGCCATCAACAACATTTCCAGGCGGATATATTCGTCAATGACATCACCTTGGTTCTTTAGCGGATTACAGGGTGATACAACAAACCATACTTCATCAACAAGCTGATTGTCAATCAGGTATTGAGCCAGCTTCTGATGCCCCACATGGATTGGATTAAACGACCCTGAATAGATGCCTATCCGTCGTTTGTTTTGATTTTTAGTTTCCTGTTCCGATTTCATCGTATACTATTCCTGCTTATTTACTTAGAAACTCACGGATTAACCTTTCAGCTTCCTTCTTAGCCTCTTCCAGGTCATCATTTACCACCACTTTATCGAACTGTGGAGCAAAGCTTAATTCAAATTCGGCTTTACCAATCCGTTTGGCAATCATTTCAGGGGTATCTGTTCCACGGCTGATTAACCGTTGATGCAATACTTCAATGCTTGGAGGTGCTACAAACAAAGCCAATGCCTGTTCATCGTACTGCTTTTTTATATTAATCCCACCCAGTACATCAATATCAAATACTACATTTTTTCCTTGCCCGGTTATACGTTGTACTTCGCTGCGTAGCGTCCCGTAAAAGGAATCGGGATATACTTCTTCGTATTCCAGGAATTCATTCTTACGAATCTTTGAACGAAACTCTTCGGGAGTAAGATAATAATAATCAACCCCATGTACTTCATTACCCCTTGGGGCACGGCTAGTAGCCGATACTGAGAATTCCAGGTTGAATCCGCAACCCAGGATATGATGCACAATGGTACTTTTGCCTGCACCCGATGGAGCTGAGAAGATAATTAATTTGCCGGACATATATTATTAGTAAGTAGTTGGTAGTAGGTAGTTGGTAGAAAGAAAAAGTAGCAATATTTGCTTTTTCTTTCTCGATACTCAATCCTCAAAGCTCGATGCTCCTTAAAGGACATTCAACACCTGTTCCTTGATCTGTTCCAGGTCATCTTTCATAAGAACTACGATCTTTTGCATTTCGCTGTTATTCGATTTAGAACCCAGTGTATTTACTTCCCTGCCAATCTCTTGTGCTATAAAACCAAGTTTTTTACCCGGTGACTTTTCATGTTGCATGGTTTCGATAAAGTATTCTAAATGATTGCGTAAACGAACCTTTTCTTCGTTGACATCGAGCTTTTCAATATAAAAGATTAATTCCTGTTCCAGTCGATTCTTATCATAATCGATTTTATCGGATAATGCTGTTAAAGTTTCTTCCAACCGGGCTTTAATCTTTTCGACACGTTCGGATTCAAAAGGTGCTACATCATCCAATAACTGGCTTATATGAGCTATTTTATCATTGAAAACAGCTTCCAGCGATTTACCTTCCTGAATGCGAAAGACAGTAAGTTGTTCGATAGCCAGCGCAATAGTCTTACGAATCTCAATCCATTCATTTTCATCCAACTCAACAGTTTCTGTTTTCATAGTATCGGGTAAACGCAACAATACATCAAACCAGTTAGCCGGTACGTCAATACCAATCTTATCCGACAAAGCTTTTATCTGCTGATAATAAGACTCAACAACCGATTGATTGATCTGTGTTACCGATTCTTTTCCAGCATTATCAACATACAACGACAGGTCTACCTTGCCACGTTCGAGTTTCTGTGAAAGCTCATTCCTGATTTCAATATCTTTTTCACGATACAACCCCGAAATACGTGTTGAAACATCCAGTTGTTTACTGTTAAGTGATTTGACTTCAACCACTATCTTTTTATTACCGTATTCGCAAGTGGCCTTACCAAAGCCTGTCATCGATTGTATCATGATATGTTTTGTTTTTTTTAATGAATATGCAAAAATACAATTTTTATTTTAAAGAACCGATTAAGTACCTCATTCTATAATTTTTATTGTCTGTTGATCCGCCAACTATCAAAATAGTAAAAAATAACAGAAACTATTTCAATTATTCGAAATTGTTATTATCTTTGCCTCAGTTAAAAACGACACAAATGAATTTTTTTGATCCTACACTACCCTGGCATTGGCTTGACTATCGTTTTAAACAATGAGGTTTGTGTGGTTTTTGCGGACATTAAATAAATAGATCATCCATCATAACAGCCTGTTGTTTACTAAAAACGACAGGCTGACTGTTTTTAAAATAAATTCAATTCATTTTTTTTACTGATAATACTTACAAAACATGGAAAAAACCAAGAAATTTCTGTTGGCAGAAAAAGAATTACCTACCAAATGGTATAATATTGTTGCTGACATGCAAAACAAACCATTGCCAATGTTGCATCCGGGAACAAAAGAACCTATCAAAGAGGAGGATTTGTATCCGTTATTTGCCAAAGAATTAGCACATCAGGAATTAAACCAAAAGGATCCCTGGATTGAAATCCCTCAGGAAGTGCGTGAACAATATAAAATCTACCGTCCAACTCCTCTGGTACGTGCATATAACCTGGAAAAAGCACTGGATACTCCTGCCCATATTTATTTTAAAATTGAAAGCGTGAGTCCTGTAGGGTCTCATAAGCTGAATTCAGCCCTTGCACAGGCTTATTTTTGCAAAAAAGAAGGTGTGACCAATATTACCACTGAAACCGGAGCCGGACAATGGGGCACTGCCTTATCATTTGCAGCCAAGGTATTTGGATTGGAACTTGCCGTATATATGGTGAAAATCAGTTATGAACAAAAACCATATCGTCGTTCGTTAATGCAAACCTGGGGAGCACAGGTTATTCCTTCCCCGAGTATGTCGACAAAAGCAGGCCGTGCAATTCTGACTGCACATCCAAACTATCAGGGAAGCCTGGGTACTGCCATTTCGGAAGCTATTGAACTGGCCATGCAGACACCCAATTGCAAATATACGCTGGGTAGTGTACTGAATCATGTTACTTTGCATCAAACTGTTATCGGGCTGGAAGCTGAAAAGCAAATGGAAATGGCCGGGGAATATCCTGATATCATCATTGGATGCTTTGGAGGTGGCTCTAATTTTGGTGGTATATCATTTCCTTTTATGCGCCACTCCATCAAGGAAGGTAAAAAGACCCGTTTTATTGCCGCAGAGCCTGCCTCTTGTCCTAAACTAACGCGTGGTGTATTCGAGTATGATTTTGGCGATGAAGCCGGTTATACGCCTTTATTGCCTATGTTCACCCTGGGACATAATTTCTCACCGGCACATATCCATGCAGGCGGACTTCGTTACCATGGTGCGGGAACCATTGTAAGCCAGCTTATGAAGGATAACATGATGGAAGCTGTGGATATTAAACAACTGGATTCATTCAAAGCGGGTGTATTGTTTGCCCAGACCGAAGGCATTGTTCCTGCTCCCGAATCAGCCCATGCCATTGCAGCAGCCATTAATGAGGCTATAAAATGCAAAGAAGAAGGTACCCGGAAAACCATTCTTTTCAATCTTTCCGGACACGGGTTGGTTGATATGGCTGCATATGATCAGTATCTGGCCGGCGATCTGGTAAATTATTCCCTATCCAACGAAGATATTGCCATCAATGTGAATCAATTGGAACATCTGGTTTAATCGCGCTGTAAAGACTGTAAGATATATAGAATGTAAAAAGGCTTCCAATATCGGAAGCCTTTTTTATATCGATTAATAATCAGTTACTTTTTCCTTTTTGTAATTAATATTGGTGATTATCCGTAATGAAGTATCCCTGGTTAAATAACTCCATGCCCAGTTGAAAAATATAACAATCTTATTCCGGACACTTAAAATAAGCATAAGATGTAAAAACATCCATACATACCAGGCAATGGGCCCCTTGAATTTTATAAATGGTAATTCAACAACTGCCTTATGCTTTCCAATAGTAGCCATCATTCCCAAATCATGGTATTCATACTCAATCGGGTTGGAATTTTCACTCTTCAGTGATTTAAGTATATTCTTCCCTAAATTCTTAGCCTGGTTGATGGCAACATTAGCTACCTGGGGATGACCGTTCGGGTAATTGGGGGTTACCATAAAAGCCACATCACCTAATGCATATATATTTTTGAAAGTTTTTAATTTATTAAACCTGTCGACAATATACCTGTTTTTATAAATATCCTGCTCCAATAAGCCATCGATTATATTTCCCTTTACACCGGCAGCCCAGATTACATTTTTAGAAGGTATCCTTTCCCCTGTATTGAGTACTGCCTCACTTCCATCATACGACACCAGCAACGTCTCCGTCTTTACTATAACCGACATTTCTTCCAGGTATTTCCTGGAAGAAATTTTCGATTCTTCGCTCATATTATTCAATGTATATTTGCTGCCTTCGAGTAAAATGATATTGAACTTTGAAAAATCGATATTATGATAATCCTTTGGCAGTACATCTTTCTTCAATTCTGCGAATGCACCCGATAACTCTACGCCTGTAGGCCCTGCACCAACGATTATAATGTTCATCCAGGCTTGTTTATCCTCTTCACGGGCAAAAATTTCCTTTTCAAAGCTAAACAGGATTTTATTCCTGATTTCAATGGCATCCTGGGTTGTTTTCATAGAGAAAGCATTCTCGCTCATCTGCTGGTTGCCAAAGAAATTCGTCCTGCAACCACTGGCAATTATCAAATGATCGTACGATATAGTGCGGTTGTAAGAGGTCATTATTTTTCGCTCGTTCGGATCAATGCTGATAATATCTGCCATGCGAAAATCGACAGTCTTACTATCCTGAAATACTTTACGAAACGGGAATGATATACTGGAAGGTTCAAGTCGCCCACTTGCTACCTGGTAAAACAAAGGCTGAAATTGATGATGATTCTGCTTATCTACTAAAATAACTTTTAAATCGGCTTTCCGCAGGGTCTTTGCTAATTGTAATCCTGCAAAGCCGCCGCCTATGATAACAACCTTCTCTCCCTTCTTAATTCCTAAATGACTCATCTATCTTCTATTTTATTTAAAATCCTTTTATTAATAAACAACAAAAGTAACTTAATGTTGTTGAATAAAGAAATTTTTCTTTAATTAAATGTGTTCATATCAATAAGTAATTGGAATAAAACATTTTACACAATTAAAAGGAATATAAAAATATTATCTCTATCTTTGCATAGAAATAGTAGGTCGGTTTGTCGCTTTTCCCTTGAGGAATGGAGGAAAGTCCGGGCAACGCAGAGCGCC
>Ga0302272_1000374_pt1 | contig 20654 bp, 20 predicted proteins | sample III_Bog_N1_2_FD_198772 | JGI IMG/M metagenome (GOLD analysis project Ga0302272, IMG submission 198772) | Peat permafrost microbial communities from Stordalen Mire near Abisko, Sweden - III_Bog_N1_2 | ecosystem: Environmental > Terrestrial > Soil > Wetlands > Peat | place: Sweden: Abisko...
CTGCTGCCTGATACCCACTTTTTATATCTGTGAAAAAAGAGCCGAACAAACGAAATTCTATTTTCGTAATACCATGCATACCTTCTACAAGGTATCCATGGGAAAAATCATAGAGGGAGACCCGATACACATGCAGATACCGGGTAGTAGTGTATTGGGAGAGAGTGAAAGCAATAAAATATTCAACGTGTATGTTCAGGGGCATGCATTGCATCGGCTGAATGAACGACTTGATACGTTAAGCCCATTCTATCGCAATCTGGTGTTGGCAACGTCTGTCGTTTTTGCCGACATACATCGATCTCCTTCGGGGCATCACCTATTATCGTGCGTCAGTATAGCCGAAGAACGAATTGGATATTTTCCTTTTGAATTGATAGACAATAACCTATTGATTTTGAGTTTTATTCCCCTTTCCAGCCCCAATGCTCCCGAGGGAAAACGGTTATATTCCAGTCTGAATATGTGCAAAGACGACACGGTGTTTTTAGGAATGGACAAATTGAGCTTTTACAAAAAAACAGACTTTGACGCAGTACCTCTGCTGAGAGATGCTTTGCAGGAAGCCGGAATATGGCATCTGACGGAAATGCGATCAGAGATCCTGAATTTTGACACGGAAAATAGAAGAACAGGCATTATAGCCCGGTTTTTTCAGCAAACAACGGAGGAGCCAAATAGAGACGAAATGTTGGAAGAGGTTGCCAAGTTGTGTTAATGTAAGAATAACAGAGCAGTTTACCACTAAATGTGAGTAGCTGCTCTTTCTTTATTATAGTGAGAACCAATAATTTAATTTGACAAGAAAAATATTTTTGGCAGTACCTTTTGATAATCCGTTGACAATCTTAAAAACAGAATCATGACCGGAATTGATTGAGCTTGTGAGTTCGTTTGACCACACAAAATAGAGCTGAGACCCACGAAGATATTCCCATCGCATCACAAAATTGGAACGGAATTGGTAAAAATTGAAATCAGGGTTAGAGAGCGTATAATCTGTAATTCCATCGCCGTTTTCATCTATTTGATAGTTATTTTGTTGTATAATAGACGTGTTTAACATCTGAAACCGGCTATTGAAATCTTTATTACGAGGAGAAGTCACTTTCTTAAAATCGGAATATTTACCTACTGAAGTATACGGACTTCCATAGTATTGCAGCGATAACTCATGGGTGATATTATAATCAATACGAAAAGTAGCACTAAGTGTTTGACGGTTAATAGTAGCGAGAAAATAATCATTACTACCATTATATGTTTTATTGTCAACATATTGCAATTTGTCTTTTGTGGTAACATAATTCAAATCCATCGATAGTTTAAGCGTATTGTAAGGTTGTACCGTCATTGATGCATAATATGAATATGTATTGCCTTGCATATTTGGAAATGAAAACGCATATTTCAAATTAAATGAAACTTTTTTAGAATAATCGGATTTGACTGACATAGATGCCTGCCAGTCAGCCGGTACATACATAGCACTTCCTCCACGCAATAAGTGGGTATCCAGCGCTTTAGTAATATAATATAGCACCGTATTAATACTCCATTTATTCAAAAATTCAAGATATATATTTCCAATTGTGCTCGACGATAGATAATGCATACCAAAGTCCCAATTGTTCGATTCATATACTCCGAATGTATAGGTACGAAAAACTGAAACAGGCTTGGTCACAAAATACGACAACGAATTACTTTGTGTAATCATATCGGCGGTTTGCATGTAGCCCAGATCGTTCAAATCGAGGGCGGGAGAGCGAAACAAAAAAGAAGTTGAATATCGCCAATTGCCTTTGCTCCCTTTCCCGATTTTAATATTTCCGCCCCAACCCGAAAGTCTTGTGAGTGTGCTGTCGTAGGTAATATGATCGGCATCAGGACGCTGAAAGTAATGTGCGGATGATAGTTGCAAATTTTGAATAGCTTCGCGACTACCCGTAATACTACTGCCAACCAACTTGGCGTCAATGTAAAATTCTTTGTCGTGCCAATGATGCAGAAAGTCGAGACCTCCGGAATATGCATTCCGATCCATAAAATTGAGATGGTCATCGTGAATAAACCGATTCGTAGAGGTAATAATTCCTCCTAACACGGTATTCCCTTCTTTAAAGTCTTGTTGTACCCGACCTACAAAATAATTTGTCATCGGTTCTACTGTCACCTCTTTATTGCCGGTTGGGGTATTTATTATAGCGTCTTCGCGTGCAGTAAGACTTTGTAAAACACCTAATGATAAACCATTTACTGTTTTTCCGCTAAGTTTTTCTGCGCTGATAATGGTTGTATTGTCGGGTTCCTTGAGGTACTCGTTATCACCCAAAGTAGGAGTAAAAGTGGGGGCATGACCGATTCGTCTTGAATAGAAAAGATTTACATCATCAAGGTCGAAAGCAAAAATATTTTTTCCTTCAAGAAAAAACGGACGTTTCTCATCATAAAACGTTTCGAAAGCGGTGAGATTCATATTCGACGGGTCGGCTTCCACCTGTCCGAAATCAGGATTAACGGTTAAATCGACTGTAAAATTGCTCGAAAGCCCTATTTTAGAGTCCAGCCCAATATTGCTTCCCAGAGTGTATCCTTTGTAAGCAAACGGATTGTCAGGTTCTTTTTTAAAGGTTGACAATTTTCCTAAACCCGATACCATCATCTCCACCCTTCGCGATTTTGGTAATCCATGAATACCGCGAAGTTCTCCGAATAAATAGAGCATTCCTGGACTGCTCGACGACTGTAATTCCCAATCGCTCTCTTCCTGTAATCGATTTATCCATCGCCAGCAATGCAAACCCCAGATCTGATTATAATCGCTGCTATAGCGAAGTTGCTTTAAAGGGATTTCCATTTCGACTGTCCATGCCGAATCCTCCAGTGCGGTTTTGGCATACCATACTGCATTCCAGCTGAAATCGGCATTCCATGGATTCGTAAGTATGGCATCTACTTTCTGCCCGGCTGCCGTAATGTCAAACTCAAAACCAGTACGATGATCATGATAACTATCAAAACATACGCCTGCGGCATCTCCTACCAATTCATCTCTGCGTCCGGCTTGTCGTTGTATTTTCTTCGGGTTTTTATCGAATGCGCGGATGGCAACATACAGATTTTGGTCATCATATAAAATCTTCAGAAAAGTTTGTTGCGTGGGTTTTGCTCCTTCGGCCGGTACCCATTGAGTGAAGTTGCCGGCCCATTCTCCGGTTGTCCAACACGAATCATTGAGATGACCGTCAATCACCGGTTTAGCTGTGGTTAAACGGACTGTATTGTAAACTCTTACAGGTTTTTTAAATGAGATAGAATCCTTCTTTGCCTGATTGCAGGAATTTATTTTCTGCGCCGTTAAGTGCGGTGCATAAAATAATATCAACAACAATAATACATTTTTGAATAAATTCATAGTAGAGTAAGAGCTTCGGAAGAGTGTGTCAGATTAACCCGGAATTCAAAAAAAATATTAAGCAAGAACGAATGTGTTTTTATTTTCTGAACAACAAAGTTAAAAAAGTTTTGCGGAATAATGAGATTTAAGAGCCAAAATTCATGCTCTTTTTTAAATAAATGACATTTGTATTTTGAATATTAATAATTAACAACACAACAAGTGTAATCTTCCTTTATAAATACGGTAAAACAACAAAAAAAAATTGTGGTTTTTTCCTAAGGAATAAGGCAATTGTGAATGGTAAAATTTGTAAGTCAGATTTTTTTTTGAGCAATCACCGTTCACTCTTACCGATAAAAAAGTTATCTTTGCAACACATTAATCAAAATCGCTTCAATAGCGATTTCTCTTTTCCAACGAATGAATCCACAACTACTTTTGGGTGCCGAATCCATCGCTCTTGCTGCAATTGATGCGGGTATATCTGGTGTTTACGCTTATCCCGGCACTCCTTCTACAGAAATCACTGAGTATATTCAACAATCGCCCGTTGCACGGCAAAAAGGAGTGCACTCAACCTGGTCCACCAACGAAAAGACTGCCTACGAAGCCGCACTTGGCATGTCGTATGCAGGTAAACGCGCGTTAGTCTGCATGAAACACGTGGGTCTCAACGTGGCTGCCGATGCCTTTATGAACTCTGCCGTGACTGGCGTAAATGGAGGTATGGTGGTTGTTGTGGCTGACGACCCTTCTATGCACTCGTCACAAAATGAGCAAGATACCCGTGTATATGGTAAATTCGCTTATTTACCTATAATAGAACCATCCAATCAACAAGAAACGTATGATGCCGTGCGATACGCCTTCGACCTGTCGGAAGAGGTGAAGTTGCCGGTATTGCTTCGCATCACCACCCGCTTGTCGCACTCGCGTGCCGTTGTGATACAACAGCCTGCAAGAGATGAAAATGTGCTCAATCCTTCGACCGATAAACGCAAATGGATACTGCTTCCGGTCAATGCCCGTGCCAATTACTCAGGTTTGTTAGATAAACAAAAGGAGTTGACTCAACTATCCGAAACCTCTTTTTTGAATAAAATGGTAGAAGGAAGCGGTTCAAAGGCGGTGATTGCATTTGGAATTGCTTACAACTATGTGATGGAGGTGAAGCAAGCCGAAGGGCTTGATATTCCCGTGCTCAAAATATCGCAATATCCTCTTCCAGACCAACAGGTACGTGCTTTTGCTGAGAAATATGACGACATCTTGATTGCCGAAGAGGGTTATCCTGTGTATGAAGAGCTGCTGAAAGGCTATTTCGGGAATAAAAAATTCCATGGACGATTGGATGGCGCATTGCCGCGTACAGGTGAGCTTTCGCCCGATGCATTAGCACAAGCACTCGGTGTAAAGGGCAGTGAAATTAAAATAATTCCCACGGTTGTGGCAGGTCGTCCACCGATGCTTTGTCAGGGATGCGGACACCGCGATGTATTTGAGGCTCTGAATGAGGTTATTGCCTCTTATCCCGCACAACATGTGTTTTCCGATATTGGCTGCTACACGTTGGGAGCTTTGCCACCCTTTGGTGCCATAAGTACCTGTGTGGATATGGGAGCTTCGGTGACTATGGCTAAAGGTGCTGCCGATGCAGGCTTGCATCCTGCAGTGGCTGTTATCGGCGATTCTACGTTTACCCACTCCGGCATCACCGGTTTGCTTGATGCCGTGAACGACCATTCTGCCATTACCCTGATTATTTCCGATAACTCCACCACGGCAATGACCGGTGGACAAGATTCGGCAGGGACCGATAAACTTGCCGATATTTGCAAAGGTATCGGAGTAGGAGAAGCGCATATCCGCACGTTTATTCCATTGAAAAAGAATCACGAAGCAAATATTGCTATTCTAAAAGAAGAGATGGAATATCGTGGTGTTTCGGTTATCCTAGCCCAGCGTGAATGCGTGCAGACCGCAAGCAGAAAGAAGAAAACGGCCTCACCCCAGCCCTCTCCGAAGAAGAGGGAGGAATCTGAGAGAATAGCATAATCAACTCTTTTCAAACACAATAATATCAAAGACTAATCCAATAATAACTTAACACTACTCCCCACAAACCAACTCGTACAGATTTGTCTCCTCCCCTTCGGGGAGGTCGGGTGGGGCTTTCATTTATGAAAACAAATATCATTATAGCAGGTGTAGGTGGACAAGGTATTCTTACCATAGCTTCCATTATCGACCTGGCAGCCATGCAGCAGGGATTGAATGTGAAACAGGCTGAGGTACACGGAATGAGTCAACGTGGTGGTGCGGTAGAGTCACATTTGCGTATCTCTGACACCGAGATATTCTCCGATCTTATTCCCAAAGGTAAGGCTCACCTTATTTTGGCAATAGAACCGATGGAATCGTTGCGTTATCTACCGTTCTTATCTACCGACGGAATTATTGTAACCGCTACCGAACCCTACAAAAACATTAGTAATTACCCCGAAGAAACAACCATTCGTGAAGAGATTACCAAGACAGGCAAATATCTTCTGGTGGATGCAGAAGCCTTAGCGCGTGAAGCAGGTAATCTTAAAACTTTCAACACGGTAATGCTGGGAGCCGCTTCGGCATATATTGGTATTAGTAAAGAAGCTTTAGAGAATGCGATTTCAAGCTATTTTGCCGCCAAGGGAGAAGCAACCGTTGAAATGAACCTGAAAGCGTTCCGATTGGGAGCAGAATGTGTTTAAACTGCTTTTTTCAGCCACACAATACATAAGTTTCACGATTATATTATGGATAAATACCAACAATATTTTACCGCTGATAAGTTTGCAATGAGTAATGGTATCGAATTGACCGAATGTCGTCCCGGGTATGCCAAAGCACAGGTGAAGGTGGATGAAAACCATCTCAACGGAGCGGGTGTGGTACATGGCGGATTGCTTTTCACGCTGGCCGATTTTTGCTTTGCAGCTGCAGTCAATTCCTACGGTTTTATCACGTTATCTATCAATGCTTCTATTTCATTCTTTGCCAAAAGCACGGAAGGCATAATTCTTGCCGAGGCCAAAGAGATTGCCCGAAGCAACAAGCTTTGTACCTGCGATATCAACATTTTTGACGAAGAGGGTGAATTGCTGGCTAACTTTAAGGGCACTGCTTATATTACTCCCAAAACAATAGAATTTTAATTCCCTCATGTCTGTTAATCTGCTTTCTTTCTCCAATCTTAAACGCTATTCGGACGTTATTCATCATTTCAGTTCTACGCGTGTGGGAGGAGTAAGCAAGGGCGAATTTTCCTCTCTCAATCTTGGCAATTACTCCGACGACAGCGATGTGCCCACTAACCGCGCACTACTTTGCCGCACATTAGGAATTGAACCTTTGCAGATGATTGGTGCGCATCAATGTCACAGTGCCAATGTATTGTGTGTGGACAAAACCATCGTATCTCTTCCGGCTATTGACCGTAAGACAGCAGTAGACGGTTTCGATGCGTTGATTTGCAACATTGCCGGTATTTATATCACTGTCACTACAGCTGATTGTGTGCCCATTTTGCTATTTGATACAGAGACTAAAAGTGTGGCAGCTATTCACTCGGGTTGGCGCGGTACGCTTCAGAACATTACCGCAACTACCATTCAGGCTATGCACACTCACTTCGGAGCTGAAGCAAAGCATCTTGTAGCCGCTATCGGACCCTGCATTGGAGGAAAAGTGTATGAAGTTGGTGAAGAACTATACACCTCATTTCGTGACAAAGGATTTGCCACCGCGACACTTTTCACACCTAAAGAAAACGGGAAATATTTGTTCGACATACGACAAGCAGTGCGTCTTCAATTGGAAGCCGCAGGTGTAACAAATATTGAAGTATCCACTCACTGCACCTACTCCGAACCCAAACTCTTCTTCTCGGCCCGCCGCCAAAGCATCCATTCTGGACGCATGCTCAGCGGTATTATGTTGCATTAGCTGCACAGCTATAAACAGTAAAGGCCTCACTAAAAGTGAGACCTTTACAACCAACTAACCAACTAACTATTTCTTTATTAATTTTTTTTCTATTACTCCCCAGGATGTGGTAATTCTAACTGTATATATACCTTGAGCCAATGAGCTTATATCCACATTGCTTTCAGTAACAAACAGACTTGTCAATATTAACCTTCCGCTCATATCAAATACTGCCAACTCGCCCTTATCCGCACCTTGCACAATGATATAATCAGCCGCAGGATTAGGATATACTGACAAAGCCTTTGATTCGGCATCATTCAGTCCGGTTGCTGTCAAAGTTGTGAAAATTACAGCGTCACCATAAGCTGTGCCTAAATCATTGGTTGCATAGGCTCTTACATTATAGGTAGTGCTGGGTGTCAAACCTATTATATTTGAGATGAAAGCCCCTGTGGCAGCAACTGCACCTTGTTCGGTTCTTGTAGCAAGATCAACCGTTGGGTTTGCCGCAGTACTCCACACCACACCGTATTGAGTTGGATTAGGTACACCCAAGTAGGTAACATTACCGTTACCTGTGGCAGTAGTTGAACCGATACCGGTTACAGCTTGTGTGGTAACTGTTGCCAATACTTTAAGCGCATAGGTTTGTCCAGCTGTAAATCCGCCGCTGATAGCATTTCCAGGAATGTCCGTTATTCCGGTTCCGCTGTTCTTTAAGTCTAAGCGAAGTGTCCCGTTACCGCTTACTGAATTAACAGTCATATCGATGGTGGTGCCAGTTGCAGCCGATACAGAAGCAATAGTGCCTGTTGCCGTTCCAGTAGTGGTCAATGTAAAATCGCTTATATCTACTCCGGTCACATTTTCGCTAAAGGTTACACGGTAAACCAAGCTTGTGGCATTGGTCGGAGTTTCAGCAGGAGTCTGTCTGTTAATTGATGTTACAGTCGGGGCAACAGCATCCACCAATACGGCCGATGTGCTTGGCACACCGTACAGTGTGAGACCGGCATCTATTGTACTTGCATCGCGCATTGTACATCCTGTCGGCAGTACAATGGCGGATCCCACAGCTATTCCGTCAGCATCGGCATTACCCGTAACGACAGTATAACGAAAGAGCAATATTTTTGTTCCAGAACCGCTAACATAAGTTGCATTGACCGTTCCTCCGGTATTTAAAATGACAGGTATATAAGGTGTTCCTCCTGCCACAGTTTCAATTTTGTTGAACGTAACTGTAAAATCGAGATTGTTACCTGCTTTATACGTACTGTTTGCCGGAACGGTAACCGAAGCGGTGATACCCGGCAATGGATATTTTTTTATTCTAAAAAGGTAGGGCGTTGATGAACCGGTATTTTCCTGCCATCCGGAGTATAATTCGCCATTATATTCTGATAGAGCAGGCATTTGAGCATATTTTGAACCATCTATATTAATTCCTTTGTTTGCTCCACCATCTATAAATGTTTTTGTGGATCCGTCATACTTTACAGCGCGTATCTGTTCTTGCCAGTCTACAATATCCGATTCATCCCATTCTGCATACAATTGATTGTTGTAAGCCATAGCGACAGGATTGTAAGCGGCAGCCAAATTATTGAGGTCAGTATTGTTTTTATTCCAGCCGGATGTTGTTCCACCATCGGCAAATGACCAACTTGATCCATCGTATTTCTTTACACGTATTTGATTAATATCTGCCTCATAAATAGCATCATACAAAGTACCTTCTGACCAAATAGCATACAAGTTACCATTGCATGTGGTGATTGTTGGAGTTTGTGGCTCTTTTGTAGCACTATAATTCATTCCTGCTTCTGCATTGCCATCCACAAATGCCCATGTACTCACACCATCAAAACGTTTCACTCGTAATTGATATTGGTTATTTACCGTGCTGAATTCCTTCCATGACACATACAAGTTATTGCCATACGAAGCCATTGATAAATACGGCATTGTTCTGTTTAGAAGGCCGGCATAATTTTTATTTAATCCTGCTTCGGCATTACCTCCATCCACCGACTTCCAGTATGTGCCATCAAATTCACTTACATGTACCTGATAATTAAAGGTTGCGTTTGTTCCTTCAATCCACGAAGCATATAGTTTGCCGTTATTAACACCCAGTGCAGGAGAATAAGCATATTGGGTTTGCTGAAGGCTTACATAATGTTTCCCATCGTCAGCAGAACCTGAGGTGTGGCTCTGAACAAAAGTGAATGTTGTGCCATCATATTTCAACACATGTATTCGGGATATACCTCCTACTTCAGTATCGGGTTCTTGCCATGCCATATATAAAACATTGTTATATACAGCAGTAGCTAAGCCTGAACATGTGGCAGAAGTCCAGTATTTGCCACCTCCATCCACTACAGTCCAAGTAGTTCCTCCATCATATCTTTTTATACGTACTTTTCCGCTTTCAATCCAAACGGCGTATAGGGCACTGTTGAATGATTGTAATTGCTGATTATAAATTGTGGTTGTTGAACTAATGTTGATTCCGCCACTTTCTACCGATGTCCAGCTTTGGGCATACATTGATGTTCCCATACCCGATAAACCAAGTACAAAGAGAAAGAGTAATCTGAAAAATAGGAGTCGTAAAGTTGATTTCATTATTATTCGTGTTTATGGATTCAAATAGAAATCCTTTGTTTTATTGATATAGAACAGGATTGATCTCCTTAAAAAAGATTGAGAAACAGTGGAAGAGATAAAGCAGCCCTTCCCCTGAATAATCGTCTATGCCTTTTTAGTAATCGTTATTGCATAATTACTTGTTCCTCCTGATGTAGAGTTAACCTGAATATTAATGGAATTTGTTCCTGTAATCAACGTGATTGGATTAGAATCGGCACCACTTACCACAGCTGTGCCATTGACCAAAATAGTTGCATTTGATGCAGAAGGCTTAATAATTACACTTGCTACTCCGCTTGCTACTGATGCCGAATAACTAAGTATTCCGTCAGCTAAAAGTGGAGTGTATGCCACACCAGCATTTCTATTGGTTTTAATTGCTAAGCCCGTAAGATATGTAACCCCCGATGCTTTAATAACTGTTACCGTATAAGTTGTAGTCATCAAACTGTCATTTGATGTGACTGTAACTGAAACCGTATTATTTCCTGCACTGAGCGATATAGGTAGAGAAGCTTGTCCGTTTGCCACAGAAATGTTATTCACCTTACTAGTCATGTTGCTTTGCAAAGCCGTTGGTGTAAATGTAATTGAGTTTGTACTGGCGGGTACATTTATCGAATAGGCAAAACTGCGACTTGTAAAACCACTTATGGTACCGGCATTTGTAGTAAGCGATAGCAAAAAAGGTGCATTAGCTGGTTCTGAAGCCTGAAAATCGACCACGGATGAAACCTGATTGTTTACATTTAGTCCTTTTGTAATATAAATTCTCAGGTAACGAACTAATCGAGGAGTAACAGTCCTGTTAAGCTGGTTTGCAGCATTACTGGTTAAACCATCCATATCGAACCAATTCGTATTGTCTAAGCTACCTTGAAGCTTAAAATCACTTAAGTTATAAGTGGAACCCCAACCCACATAGCCCATAAAATATGCAATCCACTGATTGACCCAGAATACGCCTTGTAAATCGACGCAAAGCCAAGCCGGTAGTTGCGAGGCCACCCATCTGTTCTTAGGGTCGGTAATAGTGCCATCGACAGCCCGTGAGGGGAGAAAAGGCGCGAATGAATTGCTTGCTGTTGCCGGTTTATTGAGTAATATATTAGCCATTTGTTATTTCTTTATATTGGTTAAATGCAATAAGATACAGATACTTATTAATCTCTTGTGGGGAATAGGCCATCTGTAATAATACAGTAATTCATTCCCGGTATAGGTTCCAACCCAAGTATATTGGGTATTGCAAAAGTGGTAGTTCCATTTCCGCCATACTGTACTCCAATCAGCGCATATAAGGCCGCATACGCATTGATAGTTAGCAACTGTCCGTTGCAGAGTAAGGTGCCATAGGGGGCAAAACTATAAGGGTACAAATCGATTTTTCCTATAAACTCATCCATAATGTATATTTTTTTTAGTGTTGATTAAGGGCGTGAAGGATAAATACCTGACGTGCAAATGTAATATTCCATTCCTGTGACAGGAGAGGCGTTGGCTAAATTCGGCAATCCAAAAGTTGTAGTACCATTCCCTCCGAATTTAGCACCTAAGAGAGAGTATAGTGCTGCATACTGGGTTACGTTCAATATTTGTCCATTGCACAGTGCCCAACCCGTGGGAACAAAACCAAATGGAAAGAATTGAATAATTCCTAAATAATAATCCATATTTTTATTTTATTAAAAGGTAAAGTAATATTGAGGTTGTTGTTACGACCGCTGTGGAAAAATACCCTGTATTGCAATATAATACTTCATATTGCTTGTGAAGAGCGTAGCACTGCTCAAATTAGGCAAACAGAACGTTGAACTACCGTTACCCCCGAAAGTTGTGCCAAGGAGGGCATACAATGCCGAATTGTCGGCAATAGTTAATGTTTGACCGGCACACTCCATCCAGTATATTGGTGCAAAATTAAATGCGAAAAGATCGATTTCTCCCATAATTGGATCCATATTGCTGATATTTAAGTGATTAGTTGATTTACTTATTTGCTTAAAGCAAGAAAAATGCACAATTGAAAAAGCAAAAGCTTTATCTACGCGCTTAGTATGCCTGTGTGTTTAATTGCTTGGGGATCGCCATAATAAATCAATCCCTTGCTTTTTAACTCAGCAATCAGCGCATCTGTTTTGCGCCTGCATGTTGATTCGGGCATGGAATAGCGTGTGGCTAAATCCATTAGATTTGCATCTATAGCCTTATGGCAGGCAATTAACATTAACACATCTACCTCAAAACCGCCTCTGTACATGTGGCTGATTTTAGTGGCAGACTTTGGTGAAGTGCGAAGTTCAATATGTCCGTTTTTCATGCAATATACCTGAATATCGGGATGAATTTTTGGTTTTTCACCCGATGGTGTATCATCCGAAGTTTTAAGAAGGGATGAATTACCCGAGATGATTGAACTTCCAAAAAAAGGAGCTACAGCTATTGTTGCTGCTACACCGGCTGCTTTCCGCAGAAAAGCTCTTCGATTAAAATTTTTTTCCATTTTGGTTAGTATTAAATGACAACATCGTATACACTCTTTCTACATTCTATTTCAGGCTTTGCTCCCTGCTTGTACCAAAACTCAATTTCCTTTATGTGTTGGGTTCTTAAATCGCAGTATGTTTTTGGCAGGGTAATGCTTGAATCGTTTTCACTGAGTATCTCATTTTCAAACACTCTTACCGTAGTAAAAAGCCTTAACACAGGATACTCCTCTACACCTTCCGGTATGCCGATTAGCTTTCGCATTTGGTTTACATCCAGACTGTTTTTATGTACCTTAAATACGTTGCCAAGCGATATGCGACTAAAAGGCGGTTTTTCGCCTGTAAAATACAACAAACGCTCTTGCTCCATTCTCGGATTGGTAAGGCTCACATCAATCGATATTTCTTCGGGAATAAAAATGGCACCGGAAGATAGCTGAGGGATGAGGTTTTGCATTATGGCTACCTGCGGTTCACTCTTCAGGCAGGCTAACATGGTCTCCGAAATAACAATATCGTATGAATGGTTTACAGAAAACGTGGTGGCATCGGCACAATACACCTCGCCTATATATGCGTTAAGATCTAAACAGTCGATAACTTTTTGAACACAGGTAAGCGATTTCTCATTTATTTCAAGCAAATCGACAATAATATCCTTTGGTGTAAGCAGTGTTAATAATGGAACTACAAGCGTACCGTAAGGGCCCGTTCCTGCATATAGTACGCGTAAAGGAAGAGCTATGTGTGCTTTTTTCTTCGATAAAATGGCTTTATTTATGCCTCGCAGAAACACAGCCGTGCGTTTCAACTCCAGCAAACAATGAGCTGCACCTGCCATGCCGATAGCTTTTCCAGACGGCAACATTATATCGCTTTCGGTATTTAGCTGGTTAATTGTAACACCTGTAATTGCACTAAAGACCCGGTAAAGTTCATCAACCGCCCTTTTCATCAACAAAAAGTCATCTTCACAACTTATCAGTGTGTTTGTTTCCCTACGAACTGTTTCTACCCATTCTTTATTCATACGCCACTCATTCATCAGATATGGATAACAAGTTCCATAGTTACGTCAAGTCAATGAAAATTTCATTTTTTATATTTACATGCAAAAATAACGAAATCTCATGCCATACTCTTTATCAATTCGTACAATATGACCGTACGATTTGATAAATTGATGTTTTCTTGAATGATTCTTTTGGGATTTACTAAGCTTTTAATGTGCTGTGCCAATGATAGAATAATGACATTAAACAACAGGTACAAAATGCCTTTGCTTAATGAGAAGATGGACACTGCCTGAATTGATATGAAGATTTGCACTCCTGTTGTTAATGATTTCTCTCTTTTATCAAAGATTAAACAACACACTGATGCAATGGCTTTGTCGAAATGAGGTTTAGTGGGGTAGTGGAATATTGATGTAAACCCAATAATACCCAAATAGGATGTAATCGAAAATTAACCATACTATTGATATTATCACACCAACGGTATTTATAGTTTTATACGATGTGACTTTTTTTTTATTTGATATCTGTTTAAAAATGGCATAAAACATACCACCGTATATAAATATAGGTACTATAACAACAATGTTTATTCCTCTAAAAGCTAGAATAAAGTTCAAAAGAGAAAGCACAATTGAGAAAATCAAAAAGAACATCTTATATCGCTTTCTTACGTCAATAAGCAAAGATATGCATGCAAAAAAGAAGAAAATGTGAATAAAGTAATTACACATTATTTCTATTCCAGTATATCCCATAGATTTACTACTTTCCAACGACAGCCATTTTATGGTTCGGGGGAAAAAATAAACGCAATTCACTAATATTATAACTATTTCAAGAAGATGCACTTGGGCAAATTTCAATACTTTACTCATAAAATCAACATGTAATTAATTGTGTTGAAGGCACGCTTTACAAAAGTACGCCAATGGAGGGGGGCATTTATTCTGTACTTTTTATATCTTATGTCTCATTAATTCTTGTCCGTAATGCGTCATAGCCTGTGTACAGCATAAGAAGAGCAAACAGATGAAATCCTAAGCTAAACCATTCTTTCGTAAACAGAAATATAATAGTATCAAGTCCGTAAATAATCAATCCGGTCAAATAGATACCTTTGTTTTCTTTTCTACTTATCCTCCATACGATTATAAATAAACCGGAAACCAAAAATGCCAACGCATAACCTAATGGCATTAAGTTGATACCTGAAGCTCGTCGAATTCCCTCCATAATTCCCAGAATAAAATAATTAATTCCAAGACCGGCTACAAACTGAAGATTTTGGTTAAAAATAATGGCCAGAATATTCAGCGCAGATAAAATTCCAATCCACATAAACCACGAAGCTCCTCCTGTAATAAGATTTTGTTGCTTCAATTGCTCTTTTTTTTCAGTCTCAATCTTCTCTTTGCGTGACGCCTTAATTGTTTCTGCTGTTGGTTTTAGATTCCGCTGTTTAAAAATCTCCTGTGCTAAAATATGCTCCTCATTTGTCCACTCGTCAGGATTTACCACTGCATCAATTATATCATTGTCTGACAACGTATACATATAATTGTCAGTCAGGGAAGTAGTTTGTGTATTACTTGAACTAATTTTATCGACCCGTTCTTTGTCTGTTTGTCTAATCTGAATTATTATTCCGGCTTCTAATGGATTAACTGCGGTTGCAGCTAAGTCATAATGTGTAGCCGAATCGTCAACCTTATACGGAATTTGATTAACTTCAAGTAGGTTAATAAAATCTTCCGCATCGTTAAAAGTGGGAAATCGTTGATATTCAATAAATTCTTCCATATAATTATACGCTTTTTATTTGTTATAATTGCCTGTCAGTACAGCCAATGCTCTTAATCGCGTTAGTGGCTGAAACAATTGACTTTATTATTTTTTCAGCTTGTTTTTTAGTCCTTTTTGTGATTCCACAATGTTCTTAAATATCTGAAGTTCTCCAACTTTGAAGTCCCTCTTTGGAACCACATTGGCATTTTGTCGGCTTTGCCAAATCAATATCCAGTCTTTATTCTCAGTCACACTATAAATTTTGTCCCAGGTAAATTTTGAGTTGAACGATTCTCCAGTCAGCTGAATGTTTTCCTGGTCAAACTCATAGTTTATTGTCTCGCTGAATCGTTCGTTTGACTTATAATTCTTTTTTGCAGTAAAGTAAACCAGCACAGGCTGCCCAATAGTTAGAAAAAGTCCGAAGATTAATAAATACCAGGGGAATTCTGTAAATGAATGGAACATAAAGAGAATGAGGAGCAATATAAAAAGTCCCATACCTGTTACAACCTTCATTGATAACTTTCTATACAACAGATGAAAGCTTACTTTAATAAAGTCGTCAATACTTAATTTCGTTGTCAAAATAATTTTCTCCATATATTTGTTTTTTGCCGGCAAACCCTAACATTTAATCCCGTCCTATCGGGACAGCCAACGAATATTTGTGGGTGTTATAGTCAGTTATTCCTTTTCAGTTATAAATTAATCCTTGTTTGATAAAACTGTCGATAATTTGGAACTCTAAATCAATTAATTCTGTCAGAACTTTAATCTCCTTCGTATTTCTATTCTTGACTGTCAAAAGTTTATGCATTTTAGTCTTCTTGTCGTAATTTAAAATCAATGTATATAAGTCATTTCGCAGTATATTTTCGCTAATATGGTTGTCATTCAGTAATTTAAAAACTAATTCAGATTCTTTCGACTGAATACCATATTTGGTATCAAACTCGATATTGCCTGTAATCGTAAACTTGGCTCCAAAAAAAGACAAAATCTTATCAGTCCAATCTTTCAAATAAATATTGAATTCATATACTTTAGTCAGATTAAAGCAAATTTCAATTTTCAAAGGCATTGTATCTGTCTCTTTTAAGACAAGTGTATGATTCTTATATCGAATTTCGAGAGTTAGAGCTGCAATATCTCCACTAACCGTAGTCGAAACTTTAAATGAACCCTTATAAATTCTCTCAAGTTCTTTCCACACATCTCGCTTGCTTAAAACGTCTTTGTAAGCTTGTCCTTTTATATATATATCGTAGAATGTATTTGTTTTTTCTGTACTCATTTCAAGATTTTTAGACTCTGATTTTATTTTTCTATCATTACCTCCAACCCTCTCGTCTCTCCACATTTCCCGGTCACAGTTTCACTGGCTGTGCCATTTACGGGTTCGCAAATCCTTATACTCCATGCCGTTGTTGGATTGCAATTAATAATCAGCGATAGTTAAATCCGATGGGATGGGAGATTAATTATTATCAAATAGTTTTTTTGCTTTTTTCCAACTTATCAATTCGTCCTTATGTATTCGCTTGGATTGAATTCTTGAAGAAAATGTTTTAGATTGCTTCATCGCTTTTAAGTGTGTTCCATTACTGTAAAAGTCGTTAATATCATTTTTATTTACCCATAAGGTCATTGTGTACCAATCTTTCAAATTCCAACTGCCAGTTAATTTGTATTTTTTGCACTTCGATTGTTTCAACTCACTTATAATTTGCCTATTAAAATTGGAAAAGGCAATAAGCTTAAACAAAGAAATTAACTCGATTTTAGTTATTGATACGATCATAGGTTTTGATTTTAGTTGCGTTATTTTTTTTGCAATGACCGCCTAATGATGGCTCTAAATGCGGTTTGGCATTTCGAAGCATATACATTTCAAGTTGGTAAAAAATTCATTAGTTGAATTGCTTTAAATGTACGTAATGCCTGCCAAATGGCATTTATAGCGTGTTGGCGGTAGTTTTTATTTTTTCCAAGCATTAAAACATTCAATTTTTAGTGGTTACATATAGTAATTAAACACATAGAATGGGGCACTATATCAATATCGATTTTAATCTTGTTATTGCTTAGCGGTTGTATATATTGTTTGTCTGGATTCAACGCTGCAGTTTTTTTTAGTTTTTCAATTACATTGGCCGATACCTGTGGTTTGCCCATTCGTTCCCATTCGCGGTAGGTGTTGTGTTGGGTTTTCGACAACCAATACTCAGTTATGTTTACCTGCTTCCCAGTGAAATCCAGATTGTCAATCGATATCTGAGCTTTAGTGCTTTGATTGAAATTGTTTTCATATTCATTGAAATTGTAGATTAAAAGCTGGCATTCATTTTTTTCTTTTGTGGCCAGTAATCCGATGGCTCCTCCTGTTTTGGGACCAGTAATTTTCAACCGGTCATTGCCTAATAAAGCAAGCATTTCGTAGGAAGTAAGTATGGGTTTGGGAACACAGCCCGAAGTCATTAGATCTCTTGAGCCCCAGAAGATAGGGCCTGTTGCAGCATTGAACCATGCTCCCCAATATAGCAACAGGCTGGTTTTGAATTTGTAGTTGTCGTTAATGGCATACAGACAATCGACCAGCTTGGCCAAAAACAAGGCCGAAACCTCGCTGTTTCTGAATTCTAATTGAGGGTATTCGTTAACGAACTTCGAATCGCCATGAGAGCACAAACCCCATTCATTGATATGGAATTCGGTATTTTTAAGCGATGGGTATTTCGATACCAATCTTTCTATCAAAAGCATATCGTTGGTGAACTTCTGCACCATGGGAGTCATTTCAGGGGCTTTTACGAGCCAACTGCCCGACATCCCATAAATGTGATACGAAATAAAATCGATTGGTGCGCCCACTTTTTTTGTAACATAGTTGGTATCTAAAGCCACGTGGTTGAGGAAATCTTTCAAAAACGGCAAATTATAAGCACCGGGCCCGCCAACTTTAAAATCGTTGTTGTACGATTTCACGGTGTGGGCAAATACGTCGTAAAGCCTGTAGAAATCGGGTACAATTTCGCGATCCCAGCCATCGGGTTCGTTCCAGACTTCGAAATACCAGGTTTTCATTTCGTCCACACCAAATTCTTTGACTAAGTTTTGCATGAATTTATCGAGCAATTCCTGCCATTTTTCCCAGCTAACAGGTGGGCCATCGTGCGATTCAAAAGATTCGTCGTTGGTTTTACTGGCACTTTGGGCATTAAAACCGTCGGGGTAAAAATCGAACTCAATATATGGTTTCATCCCTCTTTTTACATATTCCCGGAATGTTTTGTTTACGATGGAAAAATCGTAGTGGTATTGTCCTTTTTCATCGATGGTCAGCACCTTGCCGCAAATACTTCCTCCGGCTTTTTTGTCTCCGGCCGAACGATTGCTAAAGGTGTTGTGGGTTCTGAAGTATTTGACCGTGTTGTTTTTTTGAGCCCTATCTAAAAAAGTTAGACCTTCAGGCTCATTCACAATTTTGAAAAGAAAATCGTACCCACAGGCTTTCCAGAAACCTGTATTTTTGCCGATAGTTTTTGAGAAATCGACGGTGTAATTAACTTGCGCTCTTGTTACCTGTAAAAAGATTACAATTAATAAAATGGCACTAATTAATTTTTTCATATTCAATAAATTACATATTACTCTTAGTTTGGCACCGAAACAACTTAAATGGAGTTCCTCTCAGTACAAAATTACTGCTAACGACAGAGGCTCCGTGCATTTCCCGCTCATCGTTTTACGGTATGTTTCATTTGCACTTCCTTATTCTGTAAATTCTCTTATTCTGAATAACCGGCTTTGCCGCTTGGCTTGCCAAGAATTTTGATTCTGACTATGCACCTCAGCCAACCAATGACCCATAGGCGTGTATTAGCAGCCGTTTTTTCGTCTATACATTACACTATCTAATAATTATCTCTAATACATCTTATATACAATCCACTTACGTTGTAATAGTCGTCACCAAGATAGTTACTTCCTGAGTTTAGATAAATATAATTGTTATATTGATAGTATGAAGTAGAACTCCATAGGTAACAATAATATCCAAGTCCTTTAAATTCACCGTATCGAGAACGATAACCACCGGGCATTGCGGTAAAGCCGGTTGAATTGTTTAGACTCAAGTTGTCAATTATTGAGCCTGCATTATAACTGTATCCTTTCCAATCATTTGAATTTGAGGCTAAGGATTTAGCTATTGAATTATCTGTCGTAGATTTGTCATAATTATAGCCATGAAAAATCAAGTAATTCTTCAATACATTCCATTCGTTTAATGTTGGTACATGCCAACCTCTTGGTGCAATTTTGGATAGACTGGCTTTTATATCATAGATATGTCCGTATTTTTCTCCATACGCTGTATTATTATTATAATCACAATAAGAAAGAGAGGTTTGAAGCTCCTGCTGAGTATCAGATAGACACCATTTGACGGAGTCCTTCTCATTTGGTATCGGAGTACCATCTCTCAAATGAGTTGTTTTCAGGTTTTCGACCAACCATGCTTGAGTCCCTATAGTAATGTAGTGATACACGTTTCCATCAATATCATTAACTGTTCCTGTTTTTGGCAACTCGCCATGAGTCATAAATGAAACTTCGGTATCTGGTTTTGACATACCCGTAGTGTAAGCAATATGAGGGTTGGTGCCTTGTGCAAGTGCTATCCACGGTTGCACGCAATAATACGTATCCGGGTCCAAACCTGTGATTGTCATTATCACAGTTCCTTCTTTTTTGTCGAATGATTGCGTCTTTATAGCATAATTCTTGTTGATGTCGTCCTCTTTATAATATTCCACATAAAGACCCGTAATGTTTTTTTCAACCTGAGCGGTGTGTAATGTTGCTCTTATAGTAACAGAAGTTTGTGTAACATTGTATATGGAATCAATTTTGAAGTCAAACTCTCCAACTTTGTATTGATTAAGATCTTCACCTTTATCACAACCTGAAAACAGACAAATAAATAATGCGCAACTAATAAAAAGGATAATGTTTTGTTTCATAAAATCTAAGTCTTTTGTATTTATTTCTTTTTTTTCTAATATTGGTGCTAACGACCTAGGCTCCGTGTATTTCCCGGTTTACTCCCGTTGGTCATGACCGTTGATTCTGACTATGCACCTCTTGTTCCAAGTATGCCCGCTATTTAGCGCAAGTTTGAGCGCAGCGGTAACTTGTGCGGTAAACCAAAGAAGTTTTCAACTTCTAATCAGTTACAAGCTGACTCTATTTTCAGTCCAATCCCGATAGCTATCGGGACTTCTCCTCGCTCATTGAACAAAGATCCTGCAATCGGAAATTAAGTTC
>Ga0302272_1000376_pt1 | contig 20539 bp, 12 predicted proteins | sample III_Bog_N1_2_FD_198772 | JGI IMG/M metagenome (GOLD analysis project Ga0302272, IMG submission 198772) | Peat permafrost microbial communities from Stordalen Mire near Abisko, Sweden - III_Bog_N1_2 | ecosystem: Environmental > Terrestrial > Soil > Wetlands > Peat | place: Sweden: Abisko...
GAATCTTGGTGAAATCATTAACGATGTGGACAACGCCAAGAACGACCTGAAGGTTTCTGTTTCTGGTAACAAGGATCTCAAGGTCACTGTCGACAAAAACCTTACAGCCACAATCACTCAGCCCAACAAGTATTGGAATGGCTCTGAAAAGCTGACTTTCACGGTGACGGATCCGCTTGGCGCAAAGGCTTCGCAGACAGTTCCATTCACCATCCGCTCCATCAATGACCCTCCTGTAATTGCAGGCCTGAAGGGTCAAGCAATTGACGCAGGCAAGGAAATCACTCCTATCACGCTTGATGCAATCGTGACCGATCCTGATGATGCAAAGGAAAAATTGGTATGGAGCGTTACAGGCAATAAAGGACTCAAGGTAACCATTAGCCCAAGTCGCGTTGTTACGATTAAGACCCCTGATACATTATGGCACGGCACCGAAGTGCTGACCTTCAAGGTTACGGATCCACAGAAGGCTGCGGACTCTGCACAGGCTACCTTCGAAGTCCGCGCAGTGAATCATGCCCCTGTGTTGAAGCAGCTTCGTGACCAAGGTATTGATGAAGGTCGCAAGTTCGTCAGCATTAACCTCAAAGACTATGCAAGCGATGTAGACAACAAGTTCGAAGAGCTGGCATGGACGGCAAAGATTGAACCAGTCAGTGGCGTTTCTGCGCAAGCAAAGGCTGCTCCTGCGAAAAAGGGAAAGAAGAGTGCTGAAGTTGAAGAGAAGCCTGCTGCTGCGGCTCCAGATCTCGCAGTAGATTTCCAGAATGGCGTGGCTACAATCTCTGTTCCAGATTCTCTCTGGAATGGCGAGCGGAAGATCACCCTGACAGCGCAAGACCCCGGTGGATTGAAGGCTAGCTCGTCTGCAATATTCACGGTTCGTCGCATCAACCATGCTCCACAAATCTCCAAGGATCTGCAGAGCAAGACCTTCACAATCCCAGAGAAAACCGTCTTTGCACCAATCAACTTGGCTCAATTGATCGGCGATGTCGATAATTCTTTTAGCACATTGAAGATTGAAGTGACGGGTCAAAGAGAGCTCGTTGTCAATGTGGACAAGGAAAAGGTTCTCAACGTCAAGCCACCCAAGCTCAAGTGGCATGGCAAAGAAATCTTGACGATTAGCGCAACTGACCCAGAAGGTGCTAAGACAGAAACTAAGGTTACCTTCGAAGTCACTCCAGTCAATGATCCACCAAAGATTGGCAAGTTTGCTTCGCAGACAATCAAGGAACATCAAGCGTTTAAGGCTGTAAATCTTGATAGCACGGCAACCGATCCAGATAACAAGGCATCCGAATTAATTTGGACAGTCAGTGGGAATAAGGATTTGAAGGCTGAGATCGCAAAGGATCGCACCCTTAAAGTCACCATTCCTAACGATCAATGGAATGGTTCTGAAACCCTGAAGCTCACGGTAAAAGATCCTGGTGGTTTGAGTGATACGGCTTCTGCTGTATTTACCGCAACTCCAATCAATGATCCTCCTGTGCTCGCAGACATTCCAAGCCAGTCCATCAAGGAGCACGAAGCCTTCAAGGTGATTAACCTCGATGACTATGCTAATGATCCAGACAATAAAAAGTCTGAACTGACTTTTACTGCTACCATCGTTCCAACACCTAGTGCAGCAAAGCCTGCGGCTGGTGTGATTGCACCTGCGGGCGAACTCAAGTTCAACATCGCTCCAGACCACAAGGCTACTATTGTGATTCCTAATGACCAGTGGAATGGCGAACGTCTCGTGACAATCACCGTTGCTGATCCTGGTGGACTTAAGGCATCGAAGACATTCACTCTGAAGGTGGCTCCAGTCAACGACCCTCCTGTTCTTCAGAAGCTTGCAGACCAAACCATTGACGAGCATGCTCAATTTGCACCTATCGACTTGTTCGCTCTCGTGTCTGATCCCGACAACACCAAGGAAAGCCTCGTGTGGTCTTTCAATGGAGCAAGGGATCTGAAGCCTTCTATCGAAAAGGGCAAGCTCTCTGTTGCAATTCCAAACAAGTACTGGTATGGCAGCGAAAAGATCACAGTTACTGCAGCCGATCTTGGTGGACTAAAGTCGACTCAGACAGCAACATTTACTGTGCGCCAAGTCAATAACCCACCTGTATTGGGCGATATCAAGGGTCAAACAGTCGACGAAGGCAAACCTTTTGAAATGCTCGATGTCTCTAAGCTTGCCTCCGATCCTGACAATAAGAATTCTGAGTTGACTTGGACTCATTCCGAGAAGACTCTGAAGGTCGAGTTTAACCCTGCGAAGCAGCTGTTCCGCATTTCCGCTGCTGATCCCTATTGGTTTGGTTCTGACACCGTTTCATTCACCGTCACTGACCCAGCCAAGGCTTCAGATACTAAGAAGGTTGTGTTCACGGTTCGCCATGTAAATCAGGCTCCAACACTTTCTAAGATTAACGATGTGAGCATCAAGCAGCACGAAGTGTTTGCTGCAATCGACTTGAACAAGTTCGTGAAAGATCCAGACAACAAACTGGAAGAATTGAAGTTCTCCCTAGATGATGCACAGCCATCTGTTGTTGCACCAGCTAAGGGCGCAAAGGGTAAGAAGGCTCAGGCGCAAGGTTCTTCTGTAAAACATCAGCTTCTGTTCAATATCGACGGTAAGAACACTCTGCACATCGCCTCGCCAGCAGAAAAGTGGTCCGGTTCAGAGACAGTTAAGATCAATGCCTTTGATCCAGATGGAGCAAAGGGTTCGGTTGATGTCAAGTTCACTGTAGTCGCTGTAAACGATGCCCCTGTGATCGTAGGCAAGATCGAGGATCAAACCATTGATGAAGGAAAGGCTTTCACCCCTGTGAAGCTTGACCCTCTTGCGAAAGATCCTGACAACAAGAACAGCGAACTGACTTGGACTGCAGAAGGCAACCATAGCCTTGATGTCATGATCAACAATTTCCATGAAGCGATCATTAAGCCCAAGCGTCCTGACTTCTTTGGCCAAGAGCGCATCACATTCATTGTCAAAGATCCAGGTGGCCTCAAGGCTGATATATCTGCTGTGTTCACGGTGAAGCATGTTGTCAAGCCACCTGTGCTTGCAAAGATTGCAGACCAGACGGTGAACGAAGACGATGCTTTCAAGCCAATCCTGATGGATCAAGTGGCTAGTTCGAAGGACTTCTCTAAAAATCAACTGAAGTGGGAAGTGACTGGTAACAGGGAACTAGAAATCGATATTGACCGCACCAAGGGTCAGATCAACGTTAAGCCTCCTCGCCAATACTGGAGAGGCAAGCCCGAAGTTCTCACCATCAAGGTTCGCGATCCAGAAGGTGGAGAAGCCTCACAGAACGTAACCTATACATCACTTCCAGTGAACCACGCTCCTGCAGCTAGCCCACACTCCTATGCAACACGCCAAGGTGAAGAACTCCGCGTTGGTAAGGATGACGGCCTTCTTTCTGGCGCAACCGATGTGGATGATGGAGATAAGGCTTCCGATGCAACCGTTGTTGATCGTCCTGTTAACGGCGTTCTGAATGTCGCTGCAGATGGTTCTTTCACATACTCACCGAAGTCAGGATTCTCTGGCGTTGATGAGTTCTCTTATAAAGTTCGCGACAAACAAAATGCATGGTCTAAGCCAGAACGCGTTGAAATCAACGTGCAGTTCAAGATGGAAGATCTGCGTGGAAGCGCACCTGCCGCCAAAAAAGACGACAAGAAAAAGAAATAATCGCAACACTTTAATATTTGAGGATCCGGAATCATCCGGGTCCTTTTTTTTTGCAGACCCCGGTACCATTTCAATTGCTCGTGCGTCTATTCATATATGATGCAACCAACATCTCCACGAACCCTTAGTGTAACGATTCCTGCAGCTCTCGACCCCGATGCCCTAAGTCGATTCCTCAGTGCAAAGATTACCGCCTCCCTTGGAGAACCATGGCTGCTCGAAGCTCGTTTCGCCGTTCCGCGCAAAGCCTTGTGCAACAGCGCACATTTTGAAATCCAGTGGCAACTGGGCGAATCAGCGTGCACCTTCAATGGCCATACAATATCTCTTGCGCAAAGACCGCTCAATCCAGAATATGATGAGCTTGAAATTTGTGCAAGCGCGGTTTCCTTTGCCGATCAATTTGAACTCACGCAGTGCGTGTACCCTTGTGCAAAAGGCCTTGCGCCCATACTGCGCAAACTCTTTGGAGACGAAACAAAATTTCACATTCCAGAAAATCTATTTCCCCAAGCAAATGAATTGCAGTGGATTCAATACGATGAATCCAACTTGAATTTTGTGCGCCGCCTTGCACACCAAAAGAATTGTTTCTTATGCTGGCTCCCAGAACCACAGCACCCTTGGTGCACAATCACACCAGAGCACCCCTCTTGCGGAGAGCCTGTACACCTACCCTCCGAAGTACTGCGCACATGCTCAACCCACCATCGCACAGGCCAAAAACAGCTCTGCCTAACCACAACCCAAAGTGGGCTTTACCCCGGCAAAAAAATTACCATCGCAAACAATGAAAACATCTATCTCATACAATGCGCAGAGCATCAAATCATATTAGATGGAACAGTGCTCGGACATGGAACAAACCAACCCTATCAATGCAAGCTAACCCTGCTTGCAGAAGAACAGTGGCGAAAGCCTGTAGCCCTTAACCCTACACGCCCAATGCTTTATGGGCGAATAGCTTATGCACAACAGAATCAAGACTCCCCACCATTTCATTCCAACGGAAACTACCCAATCCTCTTTGACTTTGAATCGAGACAGCACCTTGGTTGGGGAAGTTTACCATTACTACAACCCTATGGCGGACCTCATGGAGGAACGCACGTTGCGCTCGAATCAGGAACAGTAGTCCTCTGCGGTTTTGGAATAAATCCAGACCAACCGATCATCTTAGGAACACTAGCGAACCTAGGCACAGCAAGGCTTACCGACCATTCGCACCCTCGAAGACAAGCGTTTCAAACACAGCAAGGCTTGTGTATTTTCGCCGAAGATCTCGAAGATGGAGGAAGTTCTCTCACCATCACCACGGCACGAGGGCAGCAGATTTCCTTGGATAGTTCGCAAGACTTACTCGAATTGTGCGTCGCCCAAAACCGCATCGCGATCAATGGAAAACAGCAAACAATTCATCTCGAAACAAAAGCAGGCGTTTCTCTCCAACTCGAGGACTCATCTCAAAGCATTCGCGTTTTTGCCAAGCAAGGAATTCAGCACAAAAGTTCTGAGCATACGTTTATCGAAATTGATGCAAAGCAAAACATTACCCTTCAAAGCGAGGGAACGCTTACTCTGCAAGGGAAATCAATCATCATCCAAAGTCAAGGAGACCTCGAATGCAATACCGAAGGAACGCTGCAATTACAAGGAAAGTCCATATACCTAAACTGACAAGACACCATGCAGATGAAGAGAATCCGTTGGCAGAACTCATTTGTTCCGATCCAAATTTTCGTGTCGTTTGTGGCCGTGGCGAAAACAGTTTGCCCACATTATCGTTACTAATGAAACGACGATATCCGCTTATTACCGACAGCCCATCGAGCGCACTTGCAGGACAAGCCTTACGCATATTGCCATCAGATGAATGCGCATGGAAACCCGGCAGCCAAATCATCGTCAGCGGAAACGCTTGCCCACCTTACAACAGCAAGGTTTCCAAACTCATGGTTGAAATTTCCGCGCATCAAATATCTCACAAAATTCAAGTCTGGGGCGCGCGTAAAATTCTTACCAAAGGAACTCACATTCACTTTTCGGAACCGAAACCAATTCAACAAGTTCCCATGAATTTGGGATATTCATTTGGAGGAGAAAGCCAAGGATTTTCGTTCCCACCTAATCCAATTGGACTCGGCTTTCACTTACGCTCACGTCGACGAGAACTACAGAATCAACCGCTCCCGCATCTTGAAGACCCAAGCCAGCCGCTACTACCCGAACACATCGGATTAGATGGATGGAAATTCTGGACAAACCTCCCAAGACCCATGCACGCAGGATTTGTTCCCTCGCAATTTTTTCCTCGCTCTCGATGGCTGCGTGGAATGCATTCGCAACCGCGCTTGCTCTTTAGTGCGCACCCCAACCTGTGCAGAGAGCGCCCCTTCGCACCGGCAGAATGCATTACTCTCAAACATTGTCTGGCGAACACACCGCTGCTCGACATCCCCCTTCCCGACCAACATCCCAGTGCTTGGCTGCAAATCGATTCGACCTCGCAAACGAGCCAATTCATGATTCAAGACATCCATATTCATTTGCAAGAGCTGTGCTATACGATTCTTTGGCGTGCAAATTTTCTGGAACTTATAGACAAAGAGTATCTACAATTCGGCATCATCCCCCCAGGGGAATCATGAGTCAAACAAACGCATGGCCGGCGGCACTAAATTCATCCATGTCTTCTCATGGCGGATCGTTTATTTCACAAGGGTCGAGCAAAATTCTGGTAGAAGGAAACCCTCCGCTCTGTGTCGGCGATACCCATCAATGTCCACAAATACTACCCTCGGGCACACCTCATCCAGCTCTCCCAATCTGCAATGGATCCGCGGCAATATTTGTGAACAAACAAGCTTGGCTACGTGTCAATGACATTGTGCCTTGCGCGGGTCCTTGTCAAATAGCGACAGGCGCAAAAAGCGTATTCCTCGGCACAACATCTTTTGTGCAAAAAGCACCGACAGCATCGATCCCTTTCGAGCGATTTTCTACATGACTATTTGGAATCCGCTTACAGGAAAACCTTTGGGAATAAAGGGCTCGCAAGCTTTGTTAGATAAGTCAACGGAGTTTCCCATGGGTAAATATGGCCCCCATGGCGGAATTCATATCGCCTTAGACTCTACAGAAGATACACCTCTCTTTGCTTGTGCTGATGGATTATTGATTCAATCTATCCATTATCAGAAGAGCACTGCTCCCGATGAATACATCAATGCATGCTTAGTGTTTGAGCACACACTCCCTTGGCCTGGCTCAGATACACCACAGCGTTTCTATAGCCTATGGGCTAGCCCCAAACTCGAAAGCCTTGCAAGCAAGTTCAAAGCTGGGGAATGCATCGCGAGTGCCTGCGAAATGGTGCATTGGGAAATATTCTGGCAAGAACAAAGTGAGCCTCCCTTCGAGAATCCTTTGCGCAATTGGCTTGAGATCCCTTCATGGAATGAGGAACCCTTTTTGAGTCATAGCCATCTTTGTGAATGGGACGGCCCGCAAGCTTGGATGCAGGGAGCCAGCACAGAAACAACGCAACACTATCATGCCGCAGCAACTCGACAACACTGGTGGAACCTAGGCTTTTCAAGTGTTCAAGCCAAATATGCGCACCCTTGGCACGCCTTACTTTTGCTTGCAAAACGAGAGCCAAAGCTCCCTCACTTTGCCAATGGAACAAGCTTAACTCACTCACACTGGGATGAGTTTCGGCTATTAGTTGCCCTTGTCGAAAAAGCCATTGCAAGTCAACGCACAAATACGGAGCCCCTGGTTTGCCAAGCTCTCGCGCATGCATTCTTAGCTCGGAAGCTTTGTTCTGACTGGTCTCACTGCCAGGATCTTGCTGCGCTTGGACAGCTACATTATGGAGAAGAAACATCACCATTAGAATGGGCACAAATTCCTAGCGAGCAGCATTTGAGTGCAGCGCAACTATGCGCTATACTTTCTGCATACCTAAATCCCATAGAACACAAGCGTCCTTTATTCCACAAGGCTTCAGAGACGCTTGCTCAGCAAGATTGGAATTCTTATGCACTTGAACCACCGCTCTGCAAAGGGGGTTTTCTTTTTTATGGTTTTAAATCACCAACGTCATGTTCAGCAATACATCCGTCCTTGTTTATTCAGACAAAAGCAACCTTTGTGGAACCAGGGCAAAATTTTGAAGCAACGATTCTTTGCCGAGGAATACCCCATGCAGCAGAAAAGCTCACTCAAATGCAATGGTCATTTTTCCTCGATGAGGCGTTGCAACACAGGCTCAATGGCGAAACAATGCAAGGCAAAATCCCTTGTGATTGCAAGGCTCGCAAGCTTATTCTGATTTTTAAAGCCAGCCATCAGGGAGCACCTCTAAGCATTCGTCGCGAGTTAGAAATTCGATATGGAGCTTGCCTTAAACTGCAATTGAATTCGCTTCAACTGTCATTTGCATCTTTCCTCGCCGCCCCAAGAACATTTGCGTTACAAACATCTCTGCAAAGTTCTCTTACGAATCTACAGGGCTTCTACGATCTGCGCCCACCAAGCCTTACAGCAAATTCCCTAGAGTTTTTCGATTCACATCAAAAAGTCGCAGTGTCGATTTCTAGTACAGAGCCAATCGACGTTCAGGGTTCTGTTTTCGCAGCCAAAGGGCACACGCATTATTGGTTATCGAACCACTCAGAATGGCCACGCCTACTGCAGTTGATTGACCGAGAACAAATCTCTCGCATCGATTTGCAAAGCAGTTCTTCCACAATTCCCTTCATTGTTCCCATCAGCTGTACCTCATTACGAAGCGACGCAGAATGCCGAGCCAAGCTAGCCCAATTGGGCTACTGGTGCGATCAATACCACCAAGGCTCTAGCCGCGCATTACAACATGCATGGCACACGTTTCAAGTCGAATTTGGAATTGTTGCTACCGGTGAAAGTGATGCAGTAAGCAAACAAGCTCTCTCACAAGCAACACAAAGACCTGGACTGCCAGTGCATGCAACGGTGACGCATAAAGGCCGAGCAAAAGCAAACTTGCACAGCAGATTTTTTCAATTGAATGCTCCACGGCATGCAGAATATTTTCGCTATGGAGATACCATTGCAACCCCTGTAGAATCAAGCAATGTAAGCCTGCGCGGAATTTTGCACAACGACATTTGGGGAGTGCACACAATGGTCGATGCTCTGCAAAATTTGCTGCTTGAATGGCATGCACACAGTGGCGACTCCATGCAGGTTGGCGATCTTTCTTTATGGTGTGGGGGGCAATTTCGCGAACATCAATCCCATCAAAAAGGAACCAGCGCAGATTGCAGATCCTATGTGGTTGGGGCACCCAAGATAAATGGTTCCCGCAATAGTAAATACAATGTTGACGCTACCGAAGAATTTTGCCGCATGGCACATCGATGGGGATTTGGGATTATTTACACATCATGTCCACAATTATTATCGCGCCTTGGCAAAGGATCGCGCACCCCAATCGTTACAGATATGGAAGGGCACGAACACCACTTGCACCTTGAGTTCACCCCTTAGTCTGCCTAAGATGCTGTTCGTCGAAAAAGAGGGCTTTTTCATCGGCGAATTGTCTAATATAGCGACATGCAGCCAGTACTATTTATCTCGCACGGTGCGCCGACTCTTCTCACGGAGACATCGGCTTCTAACACTTTTTTGCGAAAGCTCGGAGCAGATCTTTTAGCAGCCAATCCAAGGCCGAAGGCTATTCTTTGCATCTCTGCTCATTGGACCACAGGAGAGCCCCAGATAACACAAGCAGAGCGCGCTGAATTGATTTATGACTTCTATGGATTCCCTCAAGAGCTAAATGAGTTTCGCTATCCAGTGCTTGGAAATCCTTTTGCAGCAAAGCAAGTAATACACACGTTACAAGAAGCGGGATTTCCTTGCTCAGGAAATGAAACTCGTGGGCTCGACCATGGTGCATGGGTTCCGTTATCGCTCATGTTTCCACAAGCCGATATTCCTGTGTTGCAAATTTCTGTGCAACCATCTCACTCAGCACTACATCACTACAAGCTGGGCGAAGCCTTGCGGGCTTTACGTTCCGAGGGATACCTTGTGATTGCAAGCGGAAGCGCAACTCATAATTTACGCGTGTTCCGAGGCCAAAGCATCGATAGTCCTTTACAGCCCCAAGCAAAGAAGTTCCTTGACACCTTCTTGCCTCTTGCACAAAAGGGTGATGTAAAGACCCTGCTGGAGTGGAGAGACCGCATTCCAGAAGCACGCTGGAACCACCCTACCCCAGAACATTTTATTCCCTTCTTTGTAGCCATGGGCGCAGCAACAAACCCAAAAGCAACATTACTGCATAGTGACATTGAATATGGTTTTTTGTCGATGGCCTCTTTCGCTTGGTATGACTAGATTTTCGGCTTAACCCAATCCCCAATCCATTAGGAGTTCACATGAAAAAATTATTCATCATTATCCTCACATCTGCCTTTGTACTTACTAGCACAGGATGCTACGGAAGTTTTGGCCTTACCAAAAAGGTCTACAAATTTCATGGAACACTTGGTGACAAGTGGATCAAATCATTGCTGATGTTCTTTGTTGGAGGTCTTGTATATGGCACCACGAGTTTTGTTGATGCAGTATTTCTAAATGCCATCGAATTCTGGACGGGTCATAACCCTATTGCGACTGGGGATACGATGGAACAAATCGATCAGAATGGAAACAAACTCGTAGCAACCAAGCTCCCTGGTGGCGCACTTGATTTAACCATGATTGGCATCGACGGCTCTGTAAAGAAAGTCACCTTGATCAACAACGGAGAAACCATTAGCGCCTATGACGAAAGTGGAAAAGTCGTTGCTCAATTCGAAACAACGCCAGAAACAGCAACAAACTAACGGAAACACTAAACAAGAAAGCGGCCTCCATCGAGGTCGCTTTTTTGATATTCATTGTCAATAATTAGACTTATTTCTTTTGCTCTTTTGCCCAGCTATCCTTGAGTTCCACAATGCGATTGAACACTGGAGCACCTGGCTTTGAATCGCGATTGTCTACGCAGAAATAGCCATGACGCAAGAACTGAATCCGGTCGTAAGGCTTGGCATCCTTGAGCGAAGGCTCGATCTTCGCTTGCTTGCGAATCAAAGAATTTGGATTGATGTAATCCTTGTAATCTTTGCCTTCCGCAACTTCAGATAGATTTTCAAAGGTGAATAAATGATCCAACAAACGCACTTCGCAATCGAGTGCGTGGTCAACAGAAACCCAATGCAGAGTGCCCTTTACCTTACGGCCATCTGGGCTTGAACCACCCTTGGAAGCAGCATCATATTCACAGTGAAGCTCAACCACTTTGCCCTGCGCATCTTTGATCACTTCCTTACAGGTAATGAAGTATGCATGCTTCAAGCGCACTTCTGCACCTGGAGCCAAGCGGAAATACTTCTTCGAAGGAACTTCCATAAAGTCATCAGCTTCAATCCAGATCTCGCGACCCATTGCGATCATGCGCTTGCCCTTCGATGGGTCTTCTGGATTATTATCGGCCTCGATCATTTCAACGTGGCCTTCCGGCCAATTGGTGATCACCACCTTCAGCGGCTCTAGCACACCCATACGGCGCTCTGCTTGCGTATTCAACTCATCGCGCAAACAGAAATACAGCAAATTAATATCCACCACGCTATCTGCCTTGGCCACACCAATCTTTTCTGCAAAGCTACGGATTGAGCTTGGAGTATAGCCGCGACGGCGGAGTCCTGAAATAGTGGGCATACGAGGATCATCCCAACCCATCACAAAATTGCCCTTCACAAGTTCAAGCAACAAGCGCTTGCTCATTACAGTGTAGGTCAAGTTAAGGCGGGCAAACTCAATTTGCTGTGGGCGATTCGGTAACTCAAGCGCCTCTAAAACCCAGTCGTACAAAGGCCTGTGCGCTTCAAACTCAAGTGTGCAAATCGAATGCGTAATGCCTTCGAGCCAATCCCCAAGTGGATGCGCGTAATCATACATGGGGTACACAACCCACTTCGCACCAATGCGATGATGCTCCACCTTCTTAATACGATAAATAGCTGGATCGCGCAGATTCATATTCGATGAAGCCATATCGATTTTAGCACGCAAAAACATGCGGCCTTCATCAATTTCTCCACGCGTCATCTTAGCGAACAAATCCAAATTTTCTTCGACACTGCGGTCGCGCCATGGGCTTGAACGCCCTGCTTGCGTAAGGGTTCCGCGGTACTCGCTTACTTGATCGCCCGACAATTCGCACACATACGCTTTACCGCGTTTAATCAACTCAAGCGCAAATTCATAGCATTTATCGTAGTAGTCAGAAGCAAAGTATTCGCGCTCATCCCAATCGAAACCAAGCCACTTCACATCTTCTTCAATCGACTCCACATACTCGGTTTCTTCTTTCGCTGGATTCGTATCATCCATGCGCAAGTTGCAGCGACCAGCAAAGCCATTGAATTTCTTGGCGATTCCAAAATTCAGACAAATGGATTTTGCATGGCCAATATGCAGGTAGCCATTGGGCTCTGGAGGAAAGCGAGTGTGAACCTCGGTTCTTTTACCAGACTGAAGATCGTTTACAATAATGTCTTCAATAAAGTTATTCGGGGTGGGAATCAAAGCGGTCGTGGTCATTTGAACCTCATCAAAACAGGATTACCGAGCAAAAATAGAAATTGCATAAGATTCCATAAGCAATAAGCGCACCAAATTCATTGGGAAGTTACGGAGTAAGGCGCAAATGAGTAAGTCTTCACGTCATGGGGGCTTGGCCACCATCTCACAGCCGTGGTAAATATTTCGCAACGGAGTGAGATCACCGCCTCCCTTTGGTCGCGATGATGACGATGAATGTGGTCGCGATCATGGCGATGAATGTGGTCGCGATCATGGCGATGAATGCGGTTGCGATCATGACGATGAATGCGGTCGCGATCATGGCGATGAATGTGGTCGTGATGATGGCGATGAATGTGGTCGCAGCCTGGGATAACCCAAGAGCGGAGAATACAAAGTTACGGAAAAGCGAGCACTATTCCAACTTGGAATATATTTTCTCAAAAACAAGCCTTTGGAGGATCGCATGGAAACGGAATCAAATCAGGCATACAGCTTCGGAATGGTGGCACCCAGCGCTTTGCACCTGCTCGAAATGCCCTACCCTAGCGCGAATGCCTACGCAGAGATTGGAGAGACCCTTGAAAACCTTGCAGGAGAAGCCGTCGCAGGAGCATGGGTTTTACAGCGCCTTGGAATCCAAACAAAGCTTGATGGCCGCTGGCTTGCGGATTCGCACCAGAGCATGGAGCTTTTGCAAAAACTTGACTCTATTGGACTTGATGTGTCTCGCTTGCGTATAGAGCCTGGATACCATCCCCAAGAAGAGATTGTGATTGCCGACGGAAAAACACGCACGGTCTTTGGTGGCTATATCAAAATCCTATTCAATGAGCGACAGTGGAATATTCCTTCCGAAGAGGATATCAAGAGCGCAAAGATTATTCTGCTCGATCCTTTCTTGGGCGCAGAAAGCAAAACCTGTGCAGAGCTTTGTGTAAAGCACCAAGCTCCCTATGTTACCTGCGATGTCGCTCCCGATAGTTTTATTGCCGAGCACGCGTTCTGCTCTATTATTTCCGAAGAATTTTTGCTGCGTGAAAAGTCTAAGTTGCTTGAGACGGCTGCGCTGCAAGGCATTCATGTACAAAGTGATTCTGGGTTTGCAGAATTCTTTGAACTCTATTGCAAACTTTGCAAGGGCTGGGTAATTTTCACTTTCGGAGGTGAACCATTGTGGTATTCAACGCCCGCTAAGCAAGGTATCGCAAGGGTTCGCGAGACTTTCACTCCTTTTAAAATCCAAGTGAAAGACACCACGGGTGCTGGCGATAGCTTTCGTGCAGGCTTTGCGTATGGTGTTTTAAAAGGACTTGATAGTCGTGCGATCATTCGCACCGCAAGCGCCATTGCAGGGCTTGTATGCGAAAGGTTTCCGGGCGTATTGCAAAGTCCAACGCGAGAAGAACTCCATCAATTTCTGAAATCACACTAGTTTCTTTGGGGCATTCAATTATCGACAAATGCAGTCATTAACAAAGCAACCTTCATTTGGGTAAGTTTCTTCCTTGAGCCTACTCAAATGTCCCTGATTTAGTCCGTGATCGCCTACTTTCTCCCTTCTATCTCTTACTCCTGCCTCAAGCCCTGATTTTAGGCACACCTTTTGTTAAGTTTTTCTCGATGGAAACTTATTCTCAACGCTTATTGCAAACAGCAAAGAACCCAAAGAACCGTGGCGCTATCTTCCAGATGGAGGCCGACGATAAAGGTCTCGCTTTGGTCGAATCCAAGGTTCAGTCCCTCAAGGTCTATGTCTTGGTAGACCCTGATAGCGACAAAATCGTGGAAGCACGCTTCTTCACCTACGGCGGCCCAGTATTTACGGCCCTTGCTGAGATTTTCTGTACCCATGTCAATGGGACTGTGATTGACACAATCACATTGATCACACCAGAAGGGCTCGAAGCGGAGCTGCGCGATACGCCAGAACAACCAGCAGTGCCTTTGGATACCCCAGAGCTCGCAGCAGTGCGAACCTTGATCGGGGAACTGGTACGCGGCTACCCCGACAAAAAGAAGGTCGCATTAGGTGCCCGCGAAGTCCGCAATGCATCGCATTATCGCCAGCACACGGTTGAAGGGCGCAATGAAGCCGACCGTGAATGGTTTGCTTTTGATGAAGTTGAAAAGCTACGCCGCATTGATGCATGCCTTACCGAAAAGGTTCGCGAAGCATTGCATCTCGATGGTGGTGGCTTAGAAATTCTAGAACTGTCGAATGGAACCTTGCTGAAGATCCGCTATTCGGGCGCATGCAATAGCTGTGGCGCATCCACGGGTGGAACATTGATCTTCATTGAAAATCAATTGCGCGAACATGTCTATTACAACTTGAGCGTTCAGCCCGAGACTCCTGAATGGTCTGTTCCGCCAGGTATTATTGAATGAGCAACGAAACTCCCTCGACTAAAACAAAGCCAGCTGAAGTCGGCTCGTTCGAATCCAATAATAGTGAATCCATCAATAGCGAATACAAGTATGGGTTCGTCACTCAGATCGAAAATGATGCATTTGAAAAAGGCTTGAGCGAAGATGTGATTCGCCGTGCATCTGCAATGCGCAATGAGCCACAGTTTCTTCTCGACTTTCGCCTCAAGGCATACAAAACTTTGCTGACCATGGAGCAACCCGATTGGGCATACCTAAAGCTCGCTCCGGTAGACCTGCAAAACATCGTCTACTACTCTGCTCCTAAGATGAAAAAGCAGCATGAGAATATCGAGGACGTAGATCAAGAATTGCTTGACACCTTTGAGAAGCTTGGCATTCCTTTGCAAGAGCAGAAGCGCCTTGCGAATGTGGCCATCGATGCTGTATTTGATTCTGTCTCGATTTACACTTCGCACAAAAAGAAACTGCTCGAACAAGGCATTATGTTTTGCTCTTTTGGCGAAGCGGTGCAAGAGTATCCTGAGCTAGTGGAGCAATACCTCGGAAGCGTTGTGCCTGCTGGCGACAACTACTTTGCCGCATTAAACAGCGCGGTATTTTCGGATGGAAGTTTCGTGTACATTCCGCCCGGAATCAAGTGTCCCATGGATCTTTCCACCTATTTCCGCATCAACAACAAAGAGTCTGGGCAGTTCGAACGCACCATGATCATCGCCGATGTCGATGCGAAGGTGAGCTATCTTGAAGGCTGCACTGCCCCTGAATTTTCCACCAACCAATTGCACTCCGCAATCGTTGAGCTCGTAGCCCTCGATGGCGCGAGCATCAAGTACAGCACCGTGCAAAACTGGTATGCAGGCGATCGCAAAACAGGTCTTGGTGGCGTTTACAACTTCGTGACCAAGCGCGGAAAATGCGCAGGCAAAAATTCACACATCTCGTGGACCCAAGTAGAAACAGGCTCCGCGATCACCTGGAAATATCCGTCGTGCATTTTGCAGGGTGAAGGTAGCGTGGGCGAATTCTATTCGGTTGCACTCACCAATGGTCACATGCAAGCGGACACCGGCACCAAGATGGTGCATATCGGCAAGAACACCCGCTCCACTATTATTTCCAAGGGAATCTCGGCAGATCAATCTTCTAACGCCTATCGAGGCTTGGTGGATATTCGCCCTGGCGCAGAGGGCGCTCGCAACTTTACACAATGCGATTCAATGCTTATTGGATCTAACTGCAGTGCCAATACATTCCCATACATTACGGTGGCAAACCCAACGGCAAAAACAGAACACGAAGCAACGACTTCGCGTATTAGCGAAGAACAGCTTTTCTATTTCCAATCTCGTGGAATTGCTCGCGAAGAAGCCGTGGCGGCCGTCGTGGGCGGTTTTTGCAAAGACGTGTTCCGCGAATTACCTGGGGAGTTCGCCGCTGAAGCCCGCCAGCTATTGGCTCTCAAACTTGAAAACAGTGTTGGCTAACAACGTCTCTGGAGTTATGGATGCTTTCTGTCAAGAATCTACAATGCAAGTTACCCGATGGAACCGTTATTCTGAAGGGACTCAACCTTGAAGTCAAGGCTGGAGAAATTCATGCGATCATGGGGCCTAATGGTGCAGGCAAGAGCACGCTTTCTCGCGTGTTGAGTGGCCACCCTGACTTTACCGTGATCGAAGGTTCGGTGGAATATGAAGGGAAAAACCTTTTAGAGCTTGATGTGGCTGCCCGCGCAAATTCTGGTATCTTCATGGGCTTTCAGTACCCAACTGAAATTCCTGGCGTGAACAACTTGGAATTTTTACGCATGGCACTCGATGCCCAACGCAAATTCAAAGGCCTTGAAAAAATTACGGACGATGAATTTAAAACAGCCTTAGACCATTGGACTCGAGTACTTGAAATGGATACGCGCTACCGCGAACGCGGAGTGAACGAAGGATTTTCGGGTGGCGAAAAGAAGCGCAATGAGATCTTGCAAATGGCAATGCTGCAACCCAAGCTAGCAATCCTTGATGAAACAGATTCGGGCGTTGATATCGATGCACTGCGCATTATATCGCAAGGCATCAACGCGCTTATGGATTCAAGCAAAGCGGTGATTTTGGTGACTCATTATCAACGCTTGCTCGACATTGTAAAACCCAATTTTGTGCATGTTTTACGCGCAGGGAAAATTGTATTGAGTGGTGGCCCTGAACTTGCCCTCGAGCTTGAAGCCCGCGGCTACGACTGGATTCCATAATGGCACTCACCCTCGACGATATCAAGGCAGCTCGGAATCTGCAAGTGGATGCGGATGCTTGGCAACTCGTGCGCGAAGCAGCATGGAAGCGTATTGAACAAGTGGGAACCCCACGTCCACGCAGCAATGAATTCTTTTTTATTCCTCTCTCTTTGTTCGCACAAATCAATTTACCCAAGGCCGCGAAGCCTACGGCAACAAAGCTTCCCACCGCATTGACCGATGCTTGGGTTACCGCACTTGAATCCGAAAAAGATTTAGCAAGTCTGCTGCCAACTCTCTTAACCACAGCCCCAACCTTATACGAAATCAAGGACAACGGGGCTTGGCAAAACGTTGAAATTACATCTAACTGTCCATACGCATTGCACTTGGTAACCGTGAGAGAAAAAGCTCGTGTTCGCATATTCTGGAAGACCTCGCAAGGAATATTCAATGCTGAGCGCCTTGATTTACGAGCCGGTGCAGACAGCCAAGTCGAAGTGATTGTCGATGGATTTAGTGCCAAAAAAGATTCACAAAATCTGCGCCACAGTCACGTTCACTTAGATGCAAAAGCAAAGATTGAATGGCTGGAAACCGATGCAGGCACAAGCCTCACACGCAGTTCACTCGATGCACATTTAGCTGGTGCGAAGGCAGACTTTTCCTTTAGAGCCTTGAGCATTTTGGAAGGAACAAGCCATTCGCACCGTCGCTTGCGCGTTACCCACGAAGCTCCCGAAGTACATTCTGAACAGTTCATTCGCCATGTACTGCAAGGCGAGAGCCAGGCAAGCTGCGACACCCAAGTTGAGATTCTCCATGGTGTGCAGGGCACAGAGGCACATCAGCTTGTGAACTCTTTGTTGCTCTCTGATCATGCGAAGGTGAGCGCAAAACCGACTTTAGTTATCCATAATGAAGACGTCAAAGCAAGCCATGGTACTACCTGTGGTGACCTTGACCGCAATCAATTATTCTACTTGAATTCACGTGGACTAACCATCGGCGAAGCTCGCCGCTTATTGCTCGGAGCCTTTGGCGCATCACTACTTGAGGCTCACTCTGAGTCTCCGCTACGCAAGCAATTGCGCGCAGGTTTTGATCAACTTCTCGCGTTGAGGTTTGCATGATCTTACAAGTACGTTCACAATTTCCTGTGCTCGCCCAAAGCTTTGATGGCAAGCCTTTAGCATTCTTGGATAGCACAGCAACAACGCAGAAACCCCTTGTGGTCATTGACTCCATGGACACCTTCTATCGCGAGCATTATAGCTCGGTGAAGCGCGGCGTGTATCGTTTATCGGAACGAACCAGTCAGCGTTTTGAAGCTACGCGACGTTTGCTTGCAAAGTTTTTCAATGCGGCTTCTGAAAATGAAATCGTATTTACTCGTGGAACCACCGAGAGCATTAACCTTGTGGCTTGGTCTTGGGGGCGCGCAAACCTCAAGGCTGGCGATGAAATTCTCATCTCGGCATTAGAACATCATGCAAATATTGTTTCATGGCAATTGATCGCGGAACATACTGGCGCAAAGGTTCGCTCCATTCCTTGCGATGACAATGCGAATTTATTGATCGACAAAATTCCTGAATTGCTCAATGAGCGCACCAAGATGGTTGCGGTTACTCATATCGCAAATTCGGTGGGTACCGTAAATCCAATTGCAAAAATTATCAAGCTTGTGCGCAAGCATAGTTCCGCGTTAGTGCTGATTGATGGTGCGCAAAGTGCTTCGCATTTGCAGGTCGATGTGCAAGCCCTTGACTGCGACTTTTTTGTGTGCTCAGCCCATAAGATGTATGGGCCCACAGGCGTCGGAGTGTTGTATGCAAAGTACGCGATTTTAGAAGCGATGCCACCTTGGCATGGCGGCGGAGAAATGATCGACCGCGTGACTTTAGAGAAAACAACCTATGCACCACCCCCCGCACGTTTTGAAGCGGGCACGCCTCCCATCGCAGAAGTCATTGGTTTTGGCTCGGCTATCGAATGGCTGCAAACAACAGGCCTCGATAAGATTCACGCACACGAAACACAGATCACCCAATACGCGTTACAAAAGCTTACAGCCATTCCTGGCCTACGCATGATTGGTAACCCGCATGAACGCGGAGCCCTACTCTCCTTTGTGCTCGCGGATCCACTCAACCCAAGTGGAACGATTCACGCACACGATGCAGCTTTGATCTTGGATGAAGAAGCCATTGCAGTTCGCTCTGGTCATCATTGCGCACAACCGGTGATGGATCGTTTTGGCGTCGCGGCAACATTGCGTGCAAGCTTTGGTGCTTACACGGAAGAATGGGAAATCGATCGTTTAGTATTTGGCTTACAACGCGTGCTGCGCGTATTTGGATAAGGCTCGGGTCTCGTCATCACAGCCTCCTCTCGTCATCACAGCCTCCTCTCGTCATCACCGCGAAGACGGTGATCTCACCACTTTGATCGCGTTGCGAACGCCCTCTTGTTGACCTTGCGCTCACCAAATCAATTGTTGCAGGAATTAATTTTTCATGAATGCAGCTTACATTATGTTCATGAATATTTCCTCTTGGCTCCTTGCGCTCGCAGTACTTCCAGTTGCCATCAGTGCTGCACCAGATTGCGATCACCCACCCTTTGTCACCGACCACAATGGCGTTTTTCATGTGTCTTGGGGTGGAGGATTCACGGCACCCGAGCAACTCTTTTGGGAAAACCTACCCGATATCAAAACGTCTCTTTTGCAAATGCAGCAATCTGCTGACGATGATTTAGCAGATGGCAAAATGCCCGTGATGAGCGTGGTCTCTTGGGGTTGGGAATATATCGCCGCAAGCGGTGGTGACTCAGCGCTTGGCATTTCTGACTACAGTAAAAAACCTGGGTGGAAGCAATGGGGAGAATGGGTCACCGCAAACAAGGATCAATACCTTGCAAGGGATTGGGATGGGAATATTTTCTACCCAGGTGCAGGATACATTACCCCGCTCATGCCTATGGATAGTGCTGATCAACCCGCGGGAATGACCGATGCAAACTTTGGCGATTGGGCTGGAGAACGGTTTGGAAAAATGGCCAAAGCCATTCACTGCCGCGGTTTTATGGCTGCAGATTTTTGGGTTGGCCTTTATGGAGGCAATCACGATTTTCACCCACGCGTCATCAATGATTTTGAGAAGTGGGCTGGTGTCACCGTGCCTGGCTTTACGATCAAGGAACGCGCCGATTATATCAAAGCTCATTACTGGCCGCAGATGCTCGATTACCGAGCGGATCGCTACGCACACTTATACGCAAAGGCCGCAGAGACGATTCGCGCAGCAGGCAACGAACCTTTAGTGGGCGGTCAAATTCTGCCAGATGCTCCCATGGTACGGGGTACTGGAAACGACTTTCGCATTTATTTGAAATACTTGCCCGCAAAAAACTGGTACTTCCAAGTAGAGCTTCAATCCGACGACGGTCGCCCTGTCGTTCCCTATTTTGCAACCTCGGCACGCATGGGAATTTTTGCAAGCCGTGAACCCGATTTTCGCCTTGGATCTCATATGGATGCTGACCTCAGTTCATTTTGGGATGCCGTG
>Ga0302272_1000378_pt1 | contig 20462 bp, 18 predicted proteins | sample III_Bog_N1_2_FD_198772 | JGI IMG/M metagenome (GOLD analysis project Ga0302272, IMG submission 198772) | Peat permafrost microbial communities from Stordalen Mire near Abisko, Sweden - III_Bog_N1_2 | ecosystem: Environmental > Terrestrial > Soil > Wetlands > Peat | place: Sweden: Abisko...
AACAGATCGATAGGGTATCATCGCAAAAGTTTAATAATTTTAACACTGGAGGTTCACTTGGGCTTTATACGCACACTGCGAATCTATTGGGTGTTTTTGGGGCTAGCCACGTGTGGCTGGTCGCTCGATGGAATGCATGATATTCGTTACAATTTGAAACCAGAAATCTTGACCCCTGAACAATCGGAAGTTTCGGGAGGCTTTCAAAGCCGTTGGAAGGCCGATGGCCAGTTCATTGGCGCTGTAAAATTTGGAATCAACGACCGCTTCGAAGTTGGCTCTAAGCTCACTTTTGATACCGAAAATCGTTTTGGCGACATGTACATGCTGCTTGATCTTGGAATGAAGTTTGCGATAAATTCTGGAACGACTTTGCAAACAGATGCGCTCTTTGGAATCAACAACAATCGCGGTGGCGGCTTAGTGCTGACTTACTCCAAGGCAGCAACTTACACCAATCGCTTTAGCGCTATCTATGAAGGGCGTGTTGGAATGTTTGGCTCTCGCATTGGCATCTACGACAGCGTGTCTTCGGGCAATGTCGCGATTCTCGAGGGCGGAGTTTACCCACAAATGCACGTGGCAGACCCGCTGAATTTGCGCGTAGGCCTGCAAGCATCTACAAGCCTGCGTCACCCAATCGACCAATTTCAGATCGACCTTTTGCCAGGTATGATCATCAACGTTCGCAACAATCTACAGATTTTTGGAGAATGCGCGGTGGATATTATTGGTGGCTTTGGCAGCGGTCTTCGACTTTCTCTCCATGTGATTAGCCACTTCTAAGGCACTGAGGCGTTATGCAAGAATCTTGTGTTGTGGTTTTTTCGGGTGGACAAGATTCTACCACGTGTCTCTATTGGGCGAAACGGCATTTCAAAAAAATTCTCGCCGTCACTTTTGATTATGGCCAACGGCATCGAATCGAGCTTGATTGTGCTGCAAAAATTTGTGCCGATTTCGACATTCCTCAAACAGTGCTCCCGCTGAATTCCTTTACGGCTCTAGGCGGGAACTCTCTCACCGACCCCAATCAAGCGGTGGAAGGGCTTGGCCGTGGGCATTTACCCGACTCTTTTGTGCCGGGGCGAAATCTTGTTTTCCTTACTCTCGCAGCAGCTTTCGCTTGGCAGCGCAACATTAGCGACTTAGTCACTGGTGTTTGCCAAACGGATTATAGCGGTTATCCCGACTGTCGTCTCAATACCATGCGATCACTCGAATCCTCCATTTCTTTGGGCATGGATTCACTCTTTCACATTCATACCCCATTGATGCATCTCTCAAAAAAGCAGAGTGTCGAACTTGCTCAAGAAGTGGGAGCCTTTGACGCTCTTGCTTTCTCGCACACATGTTATAACGGTGTGTTTCCACCTTGTGGCAAATGCCCCGCTTGCGAATTGCGTGCAAAAGGTTTTGCTGAAGCTGGTGTGGCTGATCCACTTATGACTCGTGCGAAAGCATGACTCGCGCGCAAGCCAAGTCATGATCGCATTGTTTCTCCCGGCCTTGACCATCTTCCTTGGCTTTGCGGCCATGGCCTCTGGGCAGTACCATACCTTGGTGCTCGAACATACGCATCATTTTTCTGCGGAATCGATTGGAACTGCGGTTGCGTTGGGAGCGAGCTCACAAATTGTTTTGCCTTGGCTTTTGTTGTATGCAGGGCATAAGGTGCGCAACCCCGAAAAGATTTTGCGGCGTGCATACCTTTCTCTTGCTGGGTTTCTCCTTGCTTTCCCAATGGTTGCGGGGCATAGCGCAGCGTTTGCTTGTTATTTCGGTATTATTGCGTCGATCAATGTGGTGTCGACCATGCAAAGCATTACCATGATTTCGCAAGCGCGTCCATTTGGCGACCACTGGGTGCTGGTGTTGCGATCCATGGGAACTTTTGGCTATGCGACCTCTTGCCTTTTAAGCTCATTTCTTGCGGATCGAGTTTCCTATCTGGGGTTGTATTGTTCGTTTGCGATCTTTGCTTTGATCGCCATATTTTCTTCGAAGCGCACCAAAGGAAAAATGCCTGCCAGCCCAGATCCGGTAAGGATTCCCGAACTTGCCAAAAAGCTTTGGGAACCCAATACGCGCAATCTGATTATTGGAATAGCGATTGCGAATATGGCGGTGTCGGGCGCGACTTCGGTGCTTTCTAATTTCATTCACGACGAAATCGGTGGCTCCAAATCCCAAGTGGGAGTAGCTTGGACAGTCGCAACCTTTGCCGAAATGCCTTTGATTTGGTCTTCGATTTTTTTCTTGAAACGCTTTGGAGTCAAAGGACTTATTCTCTGCGGATTTACCACCAGCATGTTGCGCATGGGGCTATTGTGGCAGGTGCATACTCTCAGTGGCTTGTATATGGTGCAGACCTTGCATGGATTGTTTTTTGGAGGATCGCTTTCGGGCGTCGGTATTTATTTATCGCGACGTTACGGAGATGCCGCCATGAATCGGTTGCAACTGGTTTCGCAATCCTTCTATGGAGGGCTTGCCGCAGCTATTGGTGGCAAAGCAACGGGCATGGTCTGGTCCAATTTTGGCCTGCGTGCCGTTTACCTCGCGGCCTTTATCAGCATGGCTTTGGCGTTCTTATGGGTGCTAGTTGGCTTTAAAGAAAAGTCAGAAAAAGTATTTAAAGTGCAAACTGCATCTGAGTCTTGACTTCATCGCTCTTTGCTTGGTTCACCAAATGTGCGAGTAGGGCAAAGGCGAACTCTGCTGCAGAGCCAGCGCCTCGCGAGGTGAATATTCCATCATCAAAAACAACACGATCCTGTACAACTTGCACAGACATTGCTGCCAGTTCTTGCTGACAACTTGGGAAGCACGTTGCTTTGCGATTGGTGAGCAAACCAGCATCTCCTAACACTAATGGCGCCGCACAAATTGCAGCAAGATCACGCCCCGCTTTTGCTTGATTACACACAAGTGTCCGCACGCTTGCAGACGCTCGTAGATTCTTTGTCCCTGGGCCGCCACCTGGTAAAAAGATCATATCAAAATGCTGATCCAAGACTAGGTCGATCCATGCATCTGCTTGCATCACAAGCCCGCGCACCGAAGGCACTGCAAGCTCTGCTGTGGTAGAGGCGATAATGACTTCAATTCCACCGCGTTTCAGAATGTCATAAGGGGTAACGAACTCAAGCTCTTCAAAACCTGGCGCAAGAATCATCAAGATTTTTTTCATGCGCAAAAAGTAGGAAAAGAGGTGTCGAAGGAGTTTGTATTACTTACCATGCTTGATCTTCAAGGCCTCAAAGGAGTGCTGATCAAGGTGAATGATTTCTTGTATTGTTTGCCAGTCAAAACCATTGGTAAGCATTCCTTCCGTTACCGAAATTTTGTCTAGTTCAAGGCCTGTGGTAATGCCTTGCGAAATACCCTGGGAAATACCCTGGGAAATACCATCACCCATTCCTTTGGCATATTCTTCACGTAGCTCTTGAGCAAAGGGCGAACGAGGATTAATTGGATGTGCAAGTGGCATAGATAACCTTAGGGAGTCAAGGGATTCTATCGGTAATGATCCTTTGAATCGAAGATAAGTAATTGCCGCGATAATGTACCGTCTTTGCCGATAAATGGATTGCAATGGCCAACGTTCCTTGAGAATCTTTCGAATGTGCGTGAGGTTCAAATCGTCCTGTTGTGCTAATCGAAGAATGGTGAGCGCAACCTTTGCGACATGATCCAGTACTTGACTTTTCCAAATGCGTTCCTCTGTGCATTGTGAAAGGTCGATCACTACGATTGGCTGTGTTGGTAAATATTTGCAAACAGCTGAAGGTAAGTCGGAGAACGTATTCTGTGGACTATCATACACGAATGACTTGGGTCCAGTATGGATAATGACAGGGATGATGAGCCCAAATCCTTGATTTTCCCAAAAAGTGGCGATGCTTCGATTCAGTTGAAGCCACAAGCCGTGATCTCTCGCTGATTTATGTTCAACCAGAATGCGAATCATGACTAATCCATGGGGAATCAGTGGGCATTCAAGATTCAGATCATCACGAATTTCTTTCAATGCAGGAGCAAGCTGCTGATCATGAAGTCTTCGCAAACCTTTTAAATTCATGTATGAGAGGAGTTCTGTGGGCAAAAATTCGCGAAGCAATCCTGTGACTCGAGTTGTATCTGCAAAGGTAAAGCGAACATACCGATCATCGGCTGGAAAAGAAGAAAGATCGTTCGACATTATGGCATCCTTGTTTGGTTATTACAAGTTTGACGATCAAACGGTAAAATCCGTTCCATTGTCTTCATTTAATGGTTGCGGACTGGGAACGTATTTAAATGGGGTTGATCAAGGCAAGCTTGATGCAGATTTTCGCTTCTCAGCAAAAGCAGATCTAATTTGGTTGTTCCATCTCTAGAACGAGTATTTTGGTTCGTGATGATAGGTATATTTACGCGATGCCTGCAACTGATTTGATTATTCGCGCCACTGCCACCAAAGCCCCGTTTCGCTTTGTGTTGGTTGATTTGACCCATTCTGCCAACGAGATTGGCAAAAAACACGAAGCTCGTGCTCATACCTTGAGTTTGCTCGCTGATGCTGCGGTAGCCTCTATTTTGCTCGCTTCTGGAATGAAGCATGCAGGTGCGGTATCGTTTTTGGTTGAGTTTTCGGGTGATTTGAGTTTTGTGAAAGCCGATAGCACTCCCATGGGCCTTGTTCGCGCCATGATTCCATTCGATGAAATTAAAAAAGCGGGTGATTTCGAATTGCTTCTCTCGCCTCTACGCTTAAAGGTTCGTCGCCTCGATGAAAAAGCGCATGTGGTGCAAGAGAGCATTGTGGAAGCGGCTTCAGAGCGCATGGGGCAGAACCTCGCAGCATTTTTGATGCAGTCCGAGCAGACCAAGAGTGGTGCTGGTGTGATTAGCAAAACCAATGCGAAAGACGATACCTTGCTTGACTACGCGATCGGGTTCCAGATTGAAGCATTTCCTGGTGCGCAAGACAATCATCTCGAAATTATGGACATGGTGATTCGCGATTTGCCAAGCTTAGACACCTTTCAAACCCCTCTCGGTTTTGATTTGCGTCGCTTGCTTGATCAGCTCTCAGGGCCGTTTGAAACGGAAATTGTCCGTGAGATTGTTCCTCAGCATCATTGCCCTTGCAGCAAGGTTCGCACCATGGAAGGGCTTGCCGCGCTTCCTCGCCATGAAATTGAATCCTTGATCGAGGAAGAGGGCGATCTTGAAATTACCTGTGATTTCTGTCGAGCAAAATATTTCATTACTCCATTGGATCTCCGTGAAATTCTCGACGGACGCGGTTGACCTGTCGCTTTTTGCGATGTAACTTTTGGAAAGCTCTTTAAAGGCGGATTTCATGTTTACAAAGCAGTGCATTGTTACCTTGGATCTTGAAGGTGTTCTCACCCCAGAAATCTGGATTGCTGTTGCCGAACGTACTGGCATTGAAGAACTCCACCTCACCACTCGTGACATTCCCGATTACGATATCCTTATGAAGAATCGTCTTGCGATTCTTGCACGCGAGAAGTTGACCTTGTCTGCAATTCAAGATGTAATCAGCACTCTGCAACCACTAGAAGGTGCAGCGGAGTTTCTTGCAGAATTGAAGACTATTAGCCAAGTGGTAATCTTGTCGGATACCTTCCAAGAATTTGCTTGGCCATTGATGAAGAAATTCGATTTTCCCACGCTTTTCTGCCACAATCTTGTGGTGGACAACGATCATATCACAGGCTATCAGCTACGCATGAAAGATCAGAAGGCTCACGCCGTGAATGCATTCCGCGGATTGAATTTCAAAGTGACATCGGTAGGCGACTCCTTTAATGACACTGGTATGCTCAAGGCTGCCGATCAAGGAATTTTCTTCCGAGCTCCCGAAAATGTGATTCAACAGTTCCCTCAATTCCCTGTTACACATAAGTATGGGGAGTTGCTTGCGAAGATCCGCACTTGGATCGCGTCTCTGTAATTTCTAAACCCTTTACGCATGGAGAGATGGGCAGAAACGCTTCATCTCTTTTTTTATGGATAACATTATGGCCAAGCAAAATTCTGATTCGAAATTAACCCGCGTCATTCTCGCTCCTGCTCGTGAAAAGTCCTTGCTGCGTAAGCATCCGTGGATATTTAGTGGAGCAGTTGCAAGCATCAAAGGCCAAGAGCCTAAGATGGGTGAAACGGTGGAAATCTCAGATTCCAACGGGCAATTCCTCGCGTATGCGGCATGGTCTCCTGAATCGCAAATCCGCGCACGTGTGTGGTCTTTTCAGCAGCAAAAGCCAATGAACGAGGCGTTGTTGGAAGAGCAGTTGCTGAAGTGCATTGCTCGCCGTGCTGCATCGGGTTATGCAATGGATGGCAAAAAGGGTTTTCGCCTTGTGAATGCAGAGTCTGATTGCTTGCCAGGATGTGTGATTGACGTGTATGCCAATAGCGTAGTCTGCCAGTTTTTATCTGCGGGTTGGGAAATATGGCGCGATACGTTTTGCGCCTTGTTGCGCAAGCATTTGCCGCTCTGCACAGGAATTTTGGAGCGCAGTGATTCTTCGGCACGCACCAAGGAAGGCCTTGTGGAGCGTAAGGGAATATTGAGCGGAGAGGTGCCCGAGCAAATCGAGATTCTTGAGAATGGATTATGGCTTGCGATCGACCCTTGGAATGGGCATAAGACTGGGTATTATTTGGATCAACGAGGTGCCCGAGCGGCGGTAGAACGGCACTCTAAGGATCGCGATGTCCTGAATGCTTTTTGCTACACCGGTGGCTTTGGACTCAAAGCATTGCAGGGTGGGGCAAAGAGCGTTGTGCAGATGGATGTCTCCACCGATGCTCTCGCAATTGCGCGCCAAAATACGGAGCGTAATGGACTTGATATGGATCGTGTGGAATGGTCTGCAAACGATGTTTTTCTTGAACTCAGAAAATACCGCGACCGTGCTCGTCAGTTTGATTTAGTGATTCTTGATCCACCCAAGTTTGCGGACTCCCAGGCCAATCTAGAGAAGGCTGCGCGCGGTTACAAGGACATTAACTTGCTTGGCATTAAACTGCTGCGTCCCGGTGGATTGCTTTTCACTTTTTCGTGTTCAGGAATCATGGGCGCTGATTTATTTGGAAAGATCGTTTCCGATGCCGCCTTAGATTCTGGTCGAGAGTGTCAAATCATCGATCGCTTTTTCCAGCCCGAAGATCACCCTGTTGCGCCAAGCTTTCCGGAGGGCTTGTATTTAAAGGGATTGTTGGTACGAGTGCTGTAGAAAATTACAGCTTCGGAAGCTTCAAAACTTGACCGGCTTTGAGGCTTGTGGAGCCTGTGCCGTTGACGGCTTCGAGCTGGCTTTTCACAATGAATGCGGGCAAATGTTCTGCCTCTTTGCCGTACGTGCGCTTTAGCAAGGCGTACAGATCGTCACCATTTTGTGCGGTGACTTCGCGGTACAGAGATGAATTGCTTGGCTCGGCTTGCAGTTTATCCATTGCTTTCTGAAAACGCTCTGCGAAATCTTCTTGATGTTTTGAAGCGCCTTTCGCAGCGGCTGCATTCGCTTGTGCTTGCAGGGCTCCTTGAATCACAGACTCTTGCACAGGCTTTTCTTGCGCGTGCAAATGCTTGGTCGAAATAAGCGATGGTGACATGGTCAATTCCGCATCATGCGAAAGCGTGTCTTTCTTTTTCATAGGTTCTGCGGCAGCCAAAGAATCCAAGCTGGCGACATAGGCGCTATCTGGCCATTGGGTAAGTGCGTAAGGCTTGCTAGACTCCATTCGGAATGATTCTTGGGCATCGTGAGAGCAGGATCCCAAGCAGAGCAACGAAAAAAACGTTATAAGCACAATGAATTGCATGCCACAAATGTACAAAGGGCACTTCTAAAAGTTGCTTTGCGGTCTTCAAATGAATTTTTTGAGGGATCCAATGGTGGATTATCTGCAGTGATTCGCTGGGGGGGCTTGAAATTTTCGCTAAGTCATCTACATTTGACGCTCCATATTGACCGACTGGAAGGTTTTTCATGAAGCAAGGTATTCATCCTGATTATCACCCCGTAGTGTTTATTGATGCGAACACGGGCACAGAGTTTTTGTCCCGTTCTACCAAGCGCTCCTCTGAAAAGAGAACCGTCGATGGCGTTGAACACCAAGTGATCTCTCTTGAAATCACTTCCGACACCCATCCGTTCTGGACTGGCAAGATGCATCGCGTCGACACTGCCGGCCGTATCGATCGCTTCACCAAGCGTTTCGGTCAACAGTTCGTGGGTGCTAAGCGCAAGACCCGCAAGCCAACGAAAGACGGCTCCGAGGGTTAATTTCTTGGATTATTTTTAGGCGCATCCTCATGGGTGCGTCTTTCTCTTTTTCCACTTTTCCATTGCGTTATATATCTTTGCAAGCACAAACACCAAAGAAAGGGATTGCCTCCATGAAGAAGACTGCTTCTATGATCCTCGTAGGCCTTATGGCTCTCGGACTTGTTTCCTGCAAAAAAGGAACCATCACAGGCCAAGTTTTAGACCCATTCACAGGCGCGCCTGTTCCTCTTTGCACGATTTGGCTAGAAGGAACGCCTCAGCAAATCAAGGCTGCAGATGGTTCATACCATTTCCAGAAGCTGAAAGAAGGAACCTACAAGATCAACGCGGGCAAGAACAAGTATTCCAAGACCCAAGACACAGTTACCATTACCGAAGCCCAAGAAGAAGTGAAGAAAGATGTCTACATCTTCTCTAAGGCCGATGTCGAACCTGGTATGTACAAGGCTAATCCTGCTGGTGCAGACAAGATTCAGACCCTGTGGCTGAACTGGGAAGCGACCTGTAAGGAAAGCGGCTTAGCATATCGCGAGAAGTTTGCTGATCCAAAAACAAAGAAAGATGTGGTTCTCCCTGATGCGCAAAAGCAGTCTGCGGATATCGATGTGCTGTTCTATCAGCCAGGCTCTGCTAACGAAGCGATTGAAGCCAAGGTTTACCCAATGTCAGAAGGCAAAGTTGCAGATCACAAGGATTGCACAAACTTCGACCCAAAAGCAACCACAGGCCTTTTTGCTGATATGTCTAAAGGCGTTGATTTGAAGGTTAGCTATAAGAGTGACATGCTTGTTTCTGTGAAAGGAACTCTTCCTAAGGGCAAGCAAGGCGTTGTGCTGATGCAAGGCGGCAAGGCTGTGAAGAGCTATCTCTTCGACGTCCAGTAAGCTTTACGAATTTTTAAAAGGGCTCCTCAAACGAGGGGTCTTTTTTTGTGGGTTGAAAACCGTCGGTTACACATGATTCTGCTGCAGCCCCAACATTTCTAGGAGGTGGAGTCAAACGAGCATTTCCCTTTTTTTATCTTCTGGTGACTATGAAATTTTCAAAAAAAGATATTCTCTCTGCCGCTGGCGCTTTGGGTGTTCTTGCAATCGCATTTGTTCTGTTTAACAAAACATCAAATGATGCTGGTAAGGCTTGGGATATTCGTTGGGGATATCACTTTATTCTCACCTGTTTTATCGCTGCAGTAATTGCCTTTGCTTATAATGCAAAAGACTTGTGGGCTCGTCTGCGTAGCCACTTGCCGAGCCGCCCCGCGATGCTTGGTGCTCTTGTGTTGACCGTTGCTCTCGGTTTTTTTGTTCATGCGAATATCTATCGCCAACATCGCGTACTAAGCGATGAAAACTCTTGGACATCCATGGGTCTTGAAATGCACTACAACAGCAATGGTGGTGTTTGTAATCAGGGCTTTTGGGAAAATGGAAAACTGAATTGCACCGATGTGGTTACAAACTTCAAAGGCAAGACTCTTGCGCTAGTCGAAGATTTGATGTTCTACGTGATGCCCTCGAATCGTGATACCGCACTTGCGCTGAATTACCCGCTCTACTTGGCCTCGCTCTTGTTTTTCTTCTTTGCCCTTTACCGCTTTCTTGGCCAAGAGTGGATCGCCCTTGCTGCCACGGCCTTCTTGGGCTGCATGCCAATTTTGATGTTGCAAGCGCAGTCCGCATCTACCGAGGTGTTATACATATTTCTGCTGAACCTTTTGCTATTGATATACTCGCTTGTTCCACCCAGCGAAGTGCAATGGAAACATCTACTGCTGATCATTCCCATCCTTGGCTTGTTTTCGGGAACGCGGCAAGAAACTGTGTTCTGCTTTATTCCCTTTGCCCTTTACTACCAAGACTTCTTGCGCAAAAAACCTTGGCACCTTGCTGCCTTTACGGCGCTCGTGATTCTTGCCTCATGGCCGGCCGTGAATACAATGGCTGCCTATCGTGGCTATGACTTTCAAGGTGGCTCTCACGATGCACAGTCTTTAAGCAACCTGTGGTATAACCTGCAGTCGAACATTGGAATTATGATGAAGCCGGGCGAAGAGGGGGGCTTGCTCAAGAATCCGTTCTACCCTGCATTCACTGCGCTCTGGCTTATTACGTCGTTGTGGTTGATTGTTCGAATTGTGGCCACTCGCAAGTATTTGTGGGGTGGAATTCTTATGGCTCTATTCCATTTGCAGAGCTTGGTAATCTTGATCAATGTTTCGGGGACTTTTGAAATCGACATTAATGAACGCTACGTGTTGATTGCTCTCCCTAGCTTTGCATGGCTTATGGCTCTAGGCTTGCATGACTTTTTAGCGACGGCTCCTGCACAAGAAAATCCACTTCGCAAGCAGGCTATATTATTGACTCTGATTGTCGCTATTGGGCTTTCTGCGTATTTGACCATCTCTCATGCAGATTCGTTTCGTTCGAACATGCTGTACAAGAACAATAAGCTTTTAACAGAAGAAGACTATCTGAATACGGAGCTGAAGAAGCTTCCACCAAATTCCATTTTCATCTATTCTAGGCCATGGCAAATGATCTGTTCTGGCTTTAATGCGTTCTCCGAGAATACCTTGCTGGGTTGGTCAGATCAAGATTATGCGAAGTGGTTACTCTTTAGCAATAACAATGTTTACCTAGTGCGTGGGCAAGATGGTTTTGGCGCGGTGGATCGAACATCTCGCGTAGTGGGTTTCAAGACCACGGAACCCATTGAGCGCATTATGACCGAATATGCAAATGAAAAATTGTGGAGCAATTCAAAGGATTTTGGATATCCATTAACCGTAATTCACGTGATGAATCGCAAGGGGCATTCGCGCTTTTCGGAAGGCTTAGTGGTTGAGCCCGATGCCTATGATGTTGCTGAGGGCAAGGATCTTCAGATCTCCATTCGGCGAGCTTTTGCAGACACGCTCCCGTTCCAATGGAGCTTAGATAATGTGAAAATGCCACAAGGATCTCTAGCACAAGTCAATACAAGTCTTAATATTCAGTCCTCGTTGCTGAAGCCTGGCATTCATACCTTAACCTTCGATTTTTACGCACCGCAAAACGATACCGTGCATGTAGTGCAAGATATCTTTGCCCAAGGCAAGGGTGTTGTGTTGATTCAGGGTTTGACTCCTATGCGGCAGACGCAAAGCTGGGGCACTGCGGGCATGGGCAAGACGGTGGATGGCAATTCGCTGAAAAATGATCGACGCACTTATGGCTTTGGAATTGGTGCTCATGCGAATTCTTCCATCATGTACAAGTTGGAAGGCCGTTATAAGAAATTTCATTCCATCATAGGGCTTGACGACGAAGCTGCTTGTGGCGATGGAGCGGTGTGGATCGTGCGCGGGGACCAGAAGGTTTTGTTTACTTCCGAACACCTGACTTCGGGAATGAAAGATTCGGCTAACGTAGACATTTCAGGTGTGCAGACTCTCGAACTAGAGACAAACCAGCTGAACGACAACCACTGCGATCACACAGACTGGATTAACCCTTGGTTGGAATAAGTTTTGCAGATATGGGCTGTTGCAAGATAGTCCAATTTGGTAAACTTTTTTTAACATCCTTCTTGAAACTTCTCAAATCATTTGGGAACATCTAAGTAGGACTACCCATCACAAGGAGGCGTCTATGACGTCCTGGAAAGAGCTCACAAAAACGCGCAAATCCATCATGAGTCTCATCGAATTTACAGTGGCGTTGATGGGACTTTCGTTGCTTGCGGTATTGTTCTTAGGCTACAAGGCGCTCGATACCAGTCGAACCACTTATACGTCGGAAAGTACGCTTCGACAAGTAGAAGACCAATTGGAAACGTTCAAGCTTGGCGATCCTCCTCAAGGGCATCTCCAGCTTCAGAATTTTCAGAGCTTGAGTCCTCTCCCTCAGGGCATTGCCATAACCTATCACGATAATCCGATCACTCATTCGTCTACCGATGATCCAGAGCCTAACACCCTTTCTTGGGGAAAGGTTCGTGTTGTGCAAGATATCGCTCAACATGCGATCGACAGTTTGCTTGGCAGCAGCAAAATCTGGGTTGAGAATAAAGCTGCCAGTGATGTTGATTTAAAGGCGCTTGAGACCATCGCCAACTCGATTATTGCTGAAAAGAAAAACAAGGCTGAACCCTTGGCGCAAGAAGTTCTGCTTGCCTCTCATGCGATCACGGACTGGATGAAAAACACACCAACCGATGCGGGCATTCATAAAGCAGAGTCTGCATACTTGAATGAAAAGGTATCTCAAGCCGAATCGAGTTTCGAAACGCAAAAGGCTGATCCAGAGGTTGCTGACTTGCAGAAAGCTTGGACGGCTTGGATCGGCTCAATAAACAACCAGCTTGAACAGGAAAAAGATTTTGTGGAGTACAAGCAAGTTGCCGCCTTGAAGTTATCTGTCTATGGCGGAATTTTGGAGGCTAACATTGTGCGCTGGATGGAGCGTTCAAAGCTGACTTCGATCATCTTTGCCTTCTTATTCTTGATTCTCATTGGAGTCATTGTGATTTCTCTGCAATCGCTAAAAAAGAATCCCCATCTCAATACCATGTTCTCACATAAGGGCCCAGAGGCTTTGCAGGCAGAGCTTGATGCGGTGACAGCCCAAATCGACCAGATCCTTTCTAACGTAGATAAGGCTTGGCTTAATGCGCGCTCTGAACTAAAGGTTGTGCATCACGCGATTCAAGATTCAGAGCTTATGGAAAATCAAGTTCAGCAGATCAAGACAGCTGTGGCAGACATTGTTTCCCAGCTTTCCAAGGGTTTGCAGGCTCTGGAACAAAAGACGCGACCCGCTGATGTAAACACCGCAAATGCTCTCGCTGTTTTACTTGGAGATACTCAGACGCAAGGTGCGCGCTTGCAACAGAGCCTAGAGGTGCTTGCTGATTCTGGCTTGAGCATCCGCGAAGAGTTAAGCGTTGTGCGCAAAACCATTAGGCTTTTGATGACTGAGACCCTTGCTTTGAAACATGAGGGTGAGACTCTTGAAGAATCCTCAGACGCGATGCAGTCTGGTTCTTAAATCCAGTTCAAGACTACTTCGCTGGGGCGCTTTCATGCGCCCCTTTCTATTTTAAAGGCACCCATGAAAAAGACAAATTCAAATATTCGCGTATTGCTCTGTCCTCTAGATTGGGGGCTTGGCCATGCAACGCGTTGCGTTCCTATTGTACGTGAATTGCTGCGGCAGGGATGCGAGGTAATACTAGGTACCACGGGCATTCAAGAACATTTTTTTCGTACTGAATTTCCTGCGTTAGAACAAGTTGCTTGCCCTTCGTACAAGATTCTTTATCCCGAAAAAGGTTGGCACATGCCGTTTTGGCTTTTGCGCGAAGCCCCTCGGTTGCGCCAAGTGATTCGTGCGGAACAATTATGGACAGAAAAAGTCGTTAATTCGCATGCGATCAATCTAGTGATCTCGGATAATCGCTTCGGGTGCTACTCCCATAAGGTCCCATCCCTCTATATCACTCACCAAATGCGCATTGCTTTTCCACCCATGTTTCGCCGGTTAGAACGCCTCGGTGAACGCTATCACAATCTCCTACAAAAGCCTTTTGCCCAAGTTTGGATTCCTGATTTAGCTGGTGAAGAAAATCTTGGTGGAAGACTTAGCCATTCCAAGATCGATGCTAAAAAGCACTTTTTTGTGGGGCCCTTAACTCGGTTTGCAGCAAAGCGTGCAAGCGAAAATGCTATTGCCCAAGACATTGATTTACTGGCCTTGATTTCGGGGCCAGAACCTCAGCGAAGCTTGTTTGAAAGCAAGATCCAGCTGGTTTGTGCGGAGTATCCTGGTTCGACGGTGCTGGTGCAGGGGAAGCCTGGGCACACGGCCTCTGAGCCCGTAAATGCAAAACAAAAAATCTACGCACATCTGCCCTCGGAAGAGTTGCGACAGCTGATTTTGCGGAGCAAACTTGTGCTTTGCCGTTCGGGGTATTCCACGTTAATGGACTTACAGGCTCTTGGTGCCAAAGCCGTACTTGTGCCAACGCCAGGGCAAACAGAACAAGAGTATTTAGCTGAATCGCTCCGGCACAAAGGATTTTGTGGATCAATGCTTCAAGAAAAGTTGAATCTTGTGAACCTGCTTGCGGAGTCGAAACACGCCCAAGGTTTCCAGACCGGTCACTCATCAGAAAATTTACTTGAGACGGCTGTAACCCAAGCCCTTTCCTTGATTTGAAAGATGCAAACTTTGTACTACTTTTCTTAGGAAGAACACAACCAAGATAGGACGGTATGAAAGAGTTTTCCCTTGCATTTCCTCTGCCCATGGCTCCTGATCAAGTCTATCCTTGGATGATTGCGCAGGGTTGGATTGCGTCTGCTCCAAGTGCAAATGAAATTTTCTTTAAGGGGGTTCCCTTTTTGTTTCGCGTGGCTGTGCAGCCGCCGCATCCTGATTTACCCACCATATTTGCCGAGCATTGTGAGCTAGCAAAGGACGATGCTGAACAGCTTACGCAGCACGAAAGTATTTTGTTCTTGCTAGGTTCTCTCAAAGACAAAAATTCATTATCGACAATTAATATCACTATTTCTCAGCTATTGGCTGGTGGTGCTTTCGGTGTAGTCTTTGAACATTGCGGAGCCGCTTATACCAAGGAGCGTTGGGCTGAACACTCTTCCCATGTTTCCATGGAGCCTTGGTTGAATTGGATCTACGGCAAGGGCGATTTGCGTACGCTAGGGCTTGAGGTGTTTGGCTTGCCAGACTTTGCCGTACAAAGCCGCGTTGATGATGAAACGAAGCAGGATCTGCTTTTAGAGGTTGCAGAGAGCATGTTTCTAGACGAAGCTACCATGCTTTCTGGGCATATTGTTGAAGCTAGCGATGGTAGTGAATACACGTTGCAAAAGGAAGCGAAGGCACCATACGTAAAAGGACATCCGAACTTTAATGCCAAAGGCGTGTTAAGGCTTGTACCAATTCGGAGTATAGCCTAACTAGATAGCCTACGAAGTCGAATCTAACCGCAGATTAGTGGGCTGCTTCCGACTCATCGAATACATCGCGGTATTCATGATTGATGAGTTCAAATTCATCCAAGTGGTTTAGGAGAATTTCTGCAAGCTTGGGATCGAAGTGCTTGCCGCTCTCTTCTTCAAATAACTGTCGAACCTTAGCCATCGGCCAAGCCTTCTTGTAACAGCGGTCATTGGAGAGCGCATCGAAAACATCGGCAACAGCAGTAATGCGGCCAAAGATGGGAATCTCTTCTCCCTTAAGTCCCTTGGGGTAGCCGGTACCGTTCCATTTTTCATGGTGCGTGATCGCAATCATTGCTGCAATTTGAAAGATGCGTTTGTCGGAACGAGAGAGAACCTTGTGGCCTTCTTCCGCATGGTTTTGCATGATCTTGAACTCATCTTCAGTAAGTCGTCCTGGCTTTTTCAAGATTGCATCTGGGGTTGCGACCTTGCCCGCATCGTGCATCGGAGATGCGAGTTTTATGAGGTCAATATCTTGCTGAGAAAAGCCTAAATAGCGAGCAATTAATTCACAGTATTCAGCGACGCGCTTAACATGATTACCTGTTTCGCGTGAACGGCTTTCGGCAAGCTCACCCAGCATATAAATGGCCGCGCGTTGAGTTTTTTCAACTTCATCAAATAGTTCGGCAGCCTCTAATGTTTTGCCTGAATACGTTGCCGTAAGATTGAGTCTCTCTAAATCTGTTTGAGTGAATACGCCATTTTCGGTCATCTTATTGACCGCTTGGAAGGCTCCCAAAATACTTCCATCATTATTTGAAATCGGCATTACCATCATCGCTTTGGATCGGTAGCCTGTTTGCTTATCAATGTCTGGATTGAAACGAGGATCTTCGTAGGCATCGTCGATGAGAATAGGCTTGCCTGTCCGCACCGCTTCGCCTGCAAAGCCTTTATCTGCGGACATCCGCAGCTCTTTTACACCATGTGCAACATAGGTATAGAGTTCTTGGCTGGATTTGTCGTATAGCCACAGTGTGCAACGATCTGATACCACAAGCTGTTGCCCCAAATCAGCCATGAGAGTGACCAGTTTTTTCAGATTTTTTTCACCAGCAATCTTGGGCGTATAAGAGAAGAGTAGGTCAAGCACCTGCTCTGTTGTCAATTCTTGTTTCACCCCAAACCTCCCATACTCCACGAATCTTTAACTCTTATGGAACTTAGCCGCAAGGCGCGCCAAAGCTTCGTGAACAGTCTCGCGCAAGGCAAATGCCGACAACCGGAAATAGCCTTCACCCGAGGGACCAAAACCAGCACCTGGAGTTCCAACGACCTGAACTTCGTTTAACAGGTAATCAAAGAATCCCCAAGAATCTACACCCTTAGGCGTCTTGAGCCAAATGTACGGAGCATTTTCTCCGCCAAAGACTTCAAATCCTAAGGCCAGCAAACCTTCGCGCAGAAGGCGCGCATTCTCAAGATAATAACCAATCGTCGAACGAATTTGTTCCTTTCCGTCTGCGCTGAAAACAGCTTCGGCACCGCGTTGCACAGGGTAGCTCACACCATTGAATTTTGTTGCGTGGCGACGGCTCCAAAGAGCGTGCAGACTAACCTTATTGCCATTGAGCCCTGTACCTTCAAGCTCAAGCGGAATCACGGTGTAGCCACAGCGGACACCTGTAAAGCCTGCTGTCTTTGAAAAGCTACGGAACTCAATTGCAACCTTACGTGCACCAGGAATTTCGAAAATTGAACGAGGAATCGAAGGGTCTTGAATGTAAGCTTCGTAGGCTGAATCATACAAAATGACGCTTCCGCTCTTGTGCGCATAATCCACCCAAGCCGTAAGCTCTTTGCGTGTCATAACAGTGCCCGTTGGGTTGTTTGGAGAGCAGAGGTAGATTACGTCTGGATTTGTCTTGGGTAGCGGAGGTACAAAGCCGTTGTCCGCATGCATGGGAAGGTATTCAATTCCAGCATAACGGCCTTCAGCATCTATTTCGCCTGTGCGACCAGCCATCACGTTCGTGTCCACATAAACAGGGTACACTGGGTCTGTGAGAGCAATTGAGGCGTTGGTTGCGAAGATCTCTTGGATGTTGCCGGTATCGCATTTGGAACCATCAGAAACAAAAATTTCCGAAGCCTCAACGTGGGCTCCGCGTGCCTTGTATTCCTTTGCGATTGCTTCTCGTAAAAAGTCATAACCCAAATCTGGACCGTAGCCACGGAACCCGCTCAATGTTCCCATTTCATCGACGGCCTTGTGCATAGCGGTGCGCACTGCTTCTGCAATAGGAAGTACAACATCGCCAATACCCATGCGAATGATTTTCAGATCAGGATGTTCTGATTGATAAACGCGAACTCGACGGCTAATCTCAGGGAAGAGGTAACCGGCCTTGAGCTTAGAATAATTGGGGTTAATGCGTGCCATAAAGTGATTCCACAAAAGTGCGTGATTTTAGCGGAATATAGTAAGATTACCATTATTCTAGCCTTGTTACACAGCCTTGCAGATGAGTTCATAGAGTTCGCGGTAATGCTGTTCATTCCAGCACGGAGACTGCCGCCAAGCTGCAGTGACGAACACAAGTGGTGGTGATAGAAGTAAGCTACGCACGCAACGCAACTATTGCGAAGCAAAGAGCGTCGTCGATCCGTATGGTTTTAAAATTATCGCGCATCCCCACCATCCCAATCCTGGTCGTTTGCCCACCTCCCAAATGGACGGTCAACAGAATGTAGAGGTTCCCCGCATGAAGTGCTGGGTACACCTTATTCTGTTGCAGGCAATTTGAAAAGGAGGTGGACAAATCAAACGAGCAATTCCCCTTTTTTTATCTTTTGGGACTATGAAATTACTCGTCACTGGTTGCTGCGGCTTTATTGGTACGAACTTTGTCCGCTTAGTGATGCGCGAGCATCCAGATTGGCATGTCACGAATCTCGATCTTTTGACCTATGCAGGAAATCGTGAAAGCCTGCGAGCAGAAGAAAGTTTACCGAATTATCGCTTTGTGCATGGCGATATTTGCAACGCGCAGTTGGTCGATGGGCTTGTTGCCGAGGTGGATGCTGTCATTCATTTTGCAGCAGAAAGTCACAATGACAATTCGCTAAACGATCCGTCTCCATTTCTGCAAACGAATCTCATTGGAACCTATACGCTCCTAGAAGCAGTGCGTAAGCATGGAAAGCGCTACCATCATATTTCTACCGATGAGGTTTACGGCGATCTCGAACTTGATGACCCCGCAAAGTTCACCGAGCAAACACCCTATAATCCCTCAAGCCCTTATTCTTCCACGAAAGCAGGCTCGGATCTTTTGGTACGTGCTTGGGTGCGATCCTTTAAAGTGAAGGCTACGATTTCCAATTGTTCCAACAACTACGGCCCATACCAGCATGTGGAAAAATTTATTCCTCGTCAGATCACAAACTTGATCGATGGTGTAAAGCCTAAGCTCTACGGACAGGGGCTCAATGTGCGCGATTGGATCCATGTTGAGGATCATAATACTGCGGTGCTCACGATCCTTGAAAAAGGTGTATTGGGTGAAACGTACTTGATTGGAGCCAATGGCGAAAAGAACAACAAGGACGTGATCGAATTGATCCTTGAGTTAATGGGTTTCGACCCTAAGGATTACGAACACGTTTCTGACCGCCCAGGGCACGATATGCGTTATGCAATTGACGCGACTCGTTTGCGCGAAGAACTCGCTTGGAGCCCTCGCTATCTGAACTTCCGCGATGGCCTTGCTTCCACCATCGATTGGTATCGTAAGAATGAGGCTTGGTGGCGTCCAGTGAAAGAAGCCACAGAAAAAAAGTACGCGAAGCTCGGTCGTTAATTTCCACTAAAGGAACAATTCATGAAAGGTATTCTTCTAGCTGGTGGTGCGGGTTCGCGCTTGTATCCCCTAAGCGCAGTGGCTTCCAAGCAATTACAACCCGTGTATGATAAGCCCATGATTTATTACCCGCTGAGCACCTTGATGCTCGGTGGAATTCGTGAAGTTCTTTTGATCAGTACACCGCAAGATATTCCTCGTTTTAAGGACTTGCTGGGCGATGGTTCGCAGTGGGGAATCAAAATTGAATACGCCGTGCAGCCCAAGCCAGACGGCATCGCACAGGCATTTGTGATCGGCGCCGATTTCATTGGCAATGACCCATGCACACTGGTGCTGGGCGACAATATTTTTTATGGTGAAATGGCTTTGCTCGACATTATGCAAGGCTTCGATAAAGACAATGCAAATGGCCATTCTTCTGCTATTGGCGCGCGTGTGTTTGGTTACCCAGTCACAGACCCTGAGCGCTATGGTGTGGTTGAGTTTGACCCCGCGGGCAAGGTGCTCTCCATCGAAGAAAAGCCCATGAAGCCCAAGAGCCGTTACGCGGTGCCAGGTCTTTATGTATATGATAATAGCGTCGTTGCCAAGGCTCACGCACTCAAGCCAAGCCCACGCGGTGAATACGAGATTACCGACATCAATCGCCTCTATTTGCAAGAAGGACGCTTGTATGTAAAGAAGCTTGGTCGTGGTGTTGCATGGCTCGATACTGGTACGCACGCATCGCTCCTAGAAGCTTCGAACTTCATGTACACTCTAGAAGCTCGTCAAGGCCTTAAGATCGCTTGCCTCGAAGAGGTTGCTGTGGAAATGGGTTTTATGACCTGGCCGCAGATGAAGCAACGCCTAGAGACTATGCCCAAGAGCCCTTATCGCGAATACATTCTCACTCGTTTTAAAGATCAGGATTAATTATGCGCATTGAAACCACTCCGCTCGCAGGCCTTGCTGTTATTCACCCCGATGTATTTCCCGATGATCGAGGCTGGTTCTATGAGAGTTATAACATTGACAAGTTTAAGACGCTAGAAATCGAGACCACCTTTGTGCAAGACAATCACAGCAAATCGGTGAAAGATACCTTGCGCGGATTGCATTTTCAGACAGCACCAGGGCAAGCCAAACTTGTGCGTTGCACTCTAGGTAAAATCTGGGATGTGGCTGTAGACATTCGCCCCAAGTCTCCAACCTTTGGCAAGTGGTATGCGGTGGAACTCGATGATCAGAGCAAGCTGTCATTCTTTATTCCAGTTGGCTTCGCACATGGCTTCTGCGTACTTTCGGATATGGCTGAAGTGCAGTACAAATGCAGCTCAGTGTACAATGGAA
>Ga0302272_1000387_pt1 | contig 20378 bp, 10 predicted proteins | sample III_Bog_N1_2_FD_198772 | JGI IMG/M metagenome (GOLD analysis project Ga0302272, IMG submission 198772) | Peat permafrost microbial communities from Stordalen Mire near Abisko, Sweden - III_Bog_N1_2 | ecosystem: Environmental > Terrestrial > Soil > Wetlands > Peat | place: Sweden: Abisko...
CATGCGCATTTTTTCCAATGGACTCATAATAAGAGTGATAGGGGTGCGAATTTCGTGTGAAATATTGGTGAAAAAGCGTAGTTTTGCCTCTTTTATCTGCTCTGTATGTTCACGTTCTACCTGTAAGCGCTGATTGTTCAATTTCTTTTTCAAATGTTTGTACACCTGATATCCTATGACCACCAAAATGATAAAATAGATGAGGTAAGCCCACCATGTTTCCCACCAAGGAGGAAGAATCACAATTGAGAGTTCGGTTTGGCTTTCGGAGCCTTCCATATCCGAATTGTAAGCTTTCACTTTGAAAGTGTACGTACCGTGAGGTAGGTTAGTGTAAGTTACCAAACGATTTTCAGCACCGGTTTCTTTCCAATCTTTGTCAAAACCTTCCATTTTGTATTTGTAGGTAATACTTTGAGGATGAGTGAATTCAAGCGCTACAAATTCAATGGAAAAGACATTCGCATTGTGGCGAAGCTTAATTTCTTTGGAATAAGAAATAGACTTATCTAACTGCACTTCTTTGCCGGTCTCCTGATCGATATTGACCGAACGGTTAAATACATAAAAGTTGGTGATATAGACATCAGGTACCTTTCTTGAGTGGCTGATTTCTTTTGGATACAAAGCTGTCACACCGTTGATTCCGCCAAAATATAGCTTGCCGTCATTAGCCTTGTAAAAAGCACCCCTACGGAATTCATCACTTTGCAATCCGTCGTATGAATAGAAGCGTACTATGGATTTAGATGTAAGGTTGAACTTTGCCAAACCGTGATTAGTGCTTATCCACAGGTTATTGTTGTTGTCTTCCACCATTGCATTGATTACGTTGTTTGGCAAGCCATTGCCCATTGTGTAGAGTTCCACTTTCCCGTTGGCTCTGTTAAACGAAATAAGGCCGCTGTTGGTTCCAATCCATAATACGCGCTTGGAGTCTTCGCAGAGAGCATAAATTTTAGTGTTTTCCGGCAATCCCTTCACGTCGCTGTAGTAATGAAGTTTGCCTGATTTTTCAATGGCATTCAATCCTTTAAGTGTTCCTACAATAAGTGTCCCGTCTCTATCAACAATCATTGTATTTATCCAGTTGTTGCTAAGGCTTGTAGACTCACTGTTACCAGTTCTGTTTTTATAGAGAGATATTGATCCATCGGTTGCCGAAATTCGATTAAGACCTCCATCGTAAGTGCCTATCCATACATTTCCGTCGGTATCACCATTGATACTCATAATTTTGTTACTGGCAATTTCGGCTTGTTTGGCATAATGTTGAATTGTACGACCACCTACACTGGTGCAAAGGCCGTTGAACATAGTTCCAATCCATACCGTTCCTTTATTGTCTTGATAAAGCGATGTGATTGAGTTGTCGGGCAAAGAAGAGTTGTTTTTATTGAAATTGACAGCATTGCTCTGTCCTTTCGTGCGGTAAAACAGGCCGCTTCCATCCGTGCCTATCCACATACCACCATCTTTGTCAATCAAAATAGACAATACACAACTATTGTTTTCGGTTGTGCCTAAAGAGCTAAAACTGTAATAATCAAACTTATTTACATAGTTGGGTATGAAATAGATACCTTTTTGATAAAGGCCGGCCCACACATTGCCCTGATTGTCTTCCATCAATGCATTGACATGCCATGAGCTGTTGGAACGGTCATTGTTTTCCCGTGGAATGGGTTCGAAGCGTTCGTTTTGAATGTCAAAGAGAAGTAACCCGCGATCGTTTGTACCTACCCAAATACGGCCTTTTGAGTCATGCAGCATTGATTTGACAGCACAATTGCGGGCATCTTCGGTTTGTGCTTCACGCACGGCACCGGTAGCACTGTCGTAAATAAAAAGGCCTCTGTTGAGGCTACCCATAAGTACCTTATGACTGACAGGATCTTCGATGATTGAAGTGATATATTTACCTTTACACCATTGATCTATGTATTTGTAGGTGCCTTTTTCCTGACGGTAGAGTAGACATCCTTCCGTTTCGGTGCCTAACCAAAGGTTGTGATGCGAATCCTGAAATACAGAACGAATAAATGAGCTTGTAAGGTTGTTGGTAGTATTATTATCTAACGTAACAAGCAATGTGTGTTTATTGATGCGATAGAAACTATGGCCTGCCGTGGAAACAAAAATGTTATCTTTGTTGTTGTTGATAATTCCTGTGATATGAGGCTTTAAAATAGCATGTGAAGTGGCATCGTACAATGGAAAATCCTGAAAGCGGTTTGTGGTTCTGTCATAACGCTGCAAGCCGCTTACGGTACCTATCCAGAAGTTGTTGCAATCGTCTTCAAAGAGAGTTTGCACATAATTACTTCTTATAGAATGGGCATCTTTTGAGTTGTGTAGAAAAGTTGAAAACTTCATCCCATCGAAGCAGTTAAGACCATCTTCGGTGGCAATCCATACAAATCCTTTCTTGTCCTGATAAATTTGATTTAACTGACTATTAGACAATCCTGAATTGGAAGAGGTGTAGAGACGAGAGATTTGTGCCTTCGTATTTGAGAAAGGCACAATACACACACCAATAACTATGAGTAAAGTATAAAATGCATGGCAATTTCGCATGACATGAAGGTTAACAAAATGAAAGTGTAAAAATACACACATTTTGTCGGATTGTAATCATTTAAGATGTAAATAATTGGAAGGCGACCGGCGCAAAGAGACTTCTTGCACGAGACAATTCCTTTTTTACCGCATAGTTCCCTCAATTTGGAGTTCAGTAAACTCCGTTTAGTTATGGCTGACTAAATTGAGTTTTATCTTCATTAATTCGTCTAACTTATGAGTGGGACTCTCTATGATAATCGGAATCGGGAGCCTGGAATATTGCTGGAAATAGAGCAGACACGCATCTTTCCACCAACTTGCATCTTGTGCTTGTATTTGTAATTTAGCTTCTACTTGACCAAAACGTTCCCTGTCAACATATTTCTCTGCTTTTGCCCATGTTGTTTGAAAACCACGTACTTCTTTTACTCCCAAATCGTAAGTGTAACACAATTCGTTCCAAAGCGTTTGACCGCTTTTCATTTTGTAATTCCATGGTAAATGATGAAACCAAAGCAAATAAATTTCGGGGCAGGTTTGCGGATTGTCAAACATTTCGCGCAAGGGCGAGCAATATTGTTCCACCACATTTGTACCTTTTGAAGACCGGTCAAAACCGATGCCATTGTCCTGGGCCTGATGATAATATTTTGGTAGCCAATCGGGACGGGCGTTAGGAATGTCGCACCATGGCTCAGGTCCGTAATGATGCTCCCATGCAAACAGATGATGCAGCCCTAAGGGCATCATGTAGTGCACTACTGCTTCGCGTGAGTCAACCATCATTTTTTTTACAGGTTCTACAAAGCCGGAATCTTTTGTAAAAGTCATTTGCAACCACTCTTTGGCAATTTGGTCTGATGACAGGTTGTGATTCCATGCAAGGCGTCCAAAGGCGTACCAGTTGGCTTGTGCAAAATGGTGTCCGCACCAGTTTGTATCTTCGCCAATGTTGGCTACTCCGGCTATGGCAGACAGTTTGCGGTTATAAAGCGTGCCATCGGTAATACGTGCTACGGTCGAACCTTTGCCAGAGCAATAAGTATCACTGTCGAGACATTCTTTCCAGAGAGGAGCCAGAAATACCAAGTGGTTGGATTGACCTAGATATTCCTGTGTGATTTGAAATTCAGGCATCACAGCTGTTTTTTTCATTCCGCCAAACAAAGGGCTGAACGGTTCGCGCGGCTGAAAGTCAATAGGGCCGTTTTTGACCTGTACAATCACATTATCTCTGAACTGACCGTCAAGGGGTTCAAATTCATTGAAGGCTTGTTTGGCTCTGTCATCGTTGTCGGGATTATAGACAAAAGCGCGCCACATTACAATTCCTCCATGGGGTTTAAGTGCATCAGCCAGCATATTAGCTCCATCGGCGTGTGTGCGACCAAAATCCTGTGGGCCGGGCAACCCTTCTGAATTGGCTTTCACGAGAAAACCTCCAAAATCGGGAATAAGCCGATAGATTTCATTTGCTTTATCAGTCCACCATTGTTTTACCTTGCTGTCAAGCGGGTCTGAAGTGAGCAGTTGGCCAATAATAACCGGCGAAGAAAAGTTGATAGACAGATATACCTTGATGTGGTAAGGTCGTAAGATATTGGCGATTGCTTTTATTTTTTGTAAATATTCAGTACAAATGATATTGGGTGAAGCATTTACATTGTTCAGCACAGCTCCATTTATTCCAATGGAAGCATTGGCTCTGGCGTATTCTACATAACGTGGCGAAATAGTGGCGGGTAGTTCGTCCCATTTCCAAATAGAATGACCGGCATAGCCACGTTCAACTGTTCCGTCAATATTGTCCCAATGATTCAATAACCGAAGAGAATATGAAGGCCTTTCTGTAATGTTGAGATTGCTGGTAAATGTATTGGTCTGAATGATTCGCAACAGGTGAAAAGCTCCGTAAAGCAATCCTTTTTTATTTTTGGATGCCAGCACCGTGACGGTACTATTATTTGGATGAAGAGTTCGAATAATGTATCCTTCGTCTCCCAGTCTGTTGAGTTCGTTTGTGAGTTTGAATTGATGAATTTGTTTGGTATTTAGTGTGCCTATTATCAACGAATTATTAGATGTTGAATTGATGAACGGAAGTGTATTTCCTGTCATTTTTTTCCAGGCACCTTGCAGTTCCTGAACGGCAAAGAGTGATTTTTCCGCATTCAATCCTGTGAAATGAGGCGTAACAATTTGAGCAGCCTTAAAACGTAGCCACAAATTGCTTCCGTCTTCGCCTCTCGCAATCAATGCAGAGCCGGCAAAAAGAATGAGAAAAAAGAGTTGTCTAACCATTATATATCTTGAATTATAATATCATGTATGTATCAATTGCTCACATTTCTTTACTTATGCCTTCAATGGTTTTGATAGCGCCGTCTTCGTTGTATTCGAGTTCCACAACTTTGATGCTACGCAACCAGGTCTTTCCGCCGGACGGAACGCTATCGTGATGAAACAAATACCATTTATCCTTGAACTTGACGATGGAGTGGTGGGTTGTCCAACCTACCACCGGAGTCAGAATCACGCCTTTGTAGGTAAATGGTCCGTAAGGATTATCTCCAATGGCATAACAAAGTTGATGAGTATCGCCCGTGGAGTATGAAAAATAATATTTACCATTGTATTTGTGCATCCATGGCCCTTCGAAATAGCGGCGTTCGTTGTCACCAGCTTTCAAAGGTTCTCCGTTTTCGTCAAGGATGACCACATCGCGGGGTTCTTCGGCAAATTCCAGCATGTCGTTGCTGAGTTTAGCTACACGTGCATACAAAGCCGGTTTGTTATCAGCCGGAAAACCGGGGTTTTCAATGGCTTTGTTGTTCCGGTAACGTTGCAATTGCCCGCCCCATAATCCGCCAAAATAGATGTAAAAATCATTTCCATTGTCTTTTAAAACAGCCGGGTCGATGCTGAAACTGCCTTTGATTGGATCGCTTTGCGGAATAAACGGACCTTCCGGTTTATCACTTACCGCCACGCCAATTCGGAAAATATCGTTCTTGTCTTTTAATGGGAAGTAGAGGTAATACTTGTCGTTTTTGTATGCTACATCAGGCGCCCAGAGCTGACGACCTGCCCATGGAATATCTTTCACATCAAGCACAACCCCATGATCAGTCACTTCACTGTCTATTTCATCCATAGAAAAAACGTGGTAATCGCGCATATCAAAATGGTCGCCATTATCGTTCTCAGGAATTCCAGATTCTATATCGTGCGAGGGATAGATGTAAATTTTCCCGTTGAAAATGTGAGCCGATGGGTCGGCAGTGTAAAGGTCGTTGACTAAATAACGCATATAATTTGAAAATTAGATAATGTGTTAATGTGACAATGAAATCTGAAACAGCTAATGAATGAGGCGTTTGTATTTAGTGTTTCGTCATGATAATCATTTTATCTACCACACTTTTCCGTTGGTTGTTCCGGTCAAATAGTACGGGGAAATCTTTTCTACCACGAATCGGAAAATTGTTCATCCATGATACTTTATCATTGAGTCCCCACACTGTAACACGTTCTATTACATCGCTGTATTTGAGAAACAATGCGTACATATCAAGCACTCGTTTGTTCCATTTCTGTTGTATAGAATCGGGAATAGCCTCTCTGTACGGATCCATTTCCTTTGTATAATTGAATCGTGTTGCAATATTGGCTCCTGAATACGGACTAGGAAGTATAGATATATCCCATTCGGTAATAAGAATTTTTATTCCGGCATCTTTTAGCTTTTTAAAGCTGGTTTCTGTCGCTTCAAGTGTGGGTGATTCCATTTGCATGTGCGACTGTGAACCAACGGCATCAATTCTGCAACCGGCAGCTTTCAACTCTTTGACAAGAGCTACCACGGCATCGTATTTGGCCGGGCTATCCATGCTATAGTCGTTGTAATATAATTCTGCATTCGGATCGGCTTGGTGTGCAAACTGGAAGGCATACTTGATAAAATCCTTTCCTAAGATATTGTAGAACTTACTTTTACGGTATGAACCGTCATCTTCAAAAGCCTCATTTACCACATCCCAGCCCTTCACACGTCCTTTATAGCGACCCACAATGGCAAGAATATGTGTACGCATCCTTTCTTTCAATACCTCAGGTGATACTTCTTTCCCGTTTTTGCCTACAAAGAACCAATTTCCAATCTGTGAGTGCCAGATAAGGCAATGTCCTGTTACCACTTGTTTGTTCTTTTCACCTAAGGCAACAATCTTGTCTGCGTCATCCCAATAAAAACGGTTTTCTTCAGGATGTATCTGCTCAGGCTTCATACAGTTTTCGGCCACAATAGCACTAAATTCATTTTTGATTAACTTAGTTTCCACAGGATTAATGCCCTTTATTTGTTGTACATTAATTGCGACTCCAAACAAGAATTTATTTTTGGTCGCTTCTGCTAAAGTCTTTTGACCCATGGAATGCACTGATGCCAACAAAAACATCATAATTATTGCAGAAATTATGTTGAATTTCATCTACTTATAATTTATTGGTTATCATATAAAAATTTCCGTCAAAGATTCCTTCTAAAGGAAGAATAAATTCCTGAAGGGATGGTAGTTTTATGCGTATTGGTCATTAAATATTTGTCAAATTTTTTCTGCCCTGCGTGCCTTCAGATCTGTTTCTATTTTTACCTCCATTTTCTTGTCAATGACATAGAAGAAGAGCAGACCTGCGCCTAATAGAAATGGAATGGAAGGAAATACACTTACCAGTAATTTTGCCCCTTCAGCTACCGAAGCCGGTTGAACAATTGCCTGTCCGGCTTCTACAGTCTCTTTGTTGACATATCCGTAAAGACTTAGAATCCATGCAACTAATGCACCACCTATTGATAACCCTGCTTTAAGTCCGACCATCATTGCCGAAAAGATAATGGCTGTTGCTCTGTGATTGTTTTTCCATTCGGAATAGTCGGCCACATCGGCAATCATTGCCCAAAGTATAGGAATAGTAATACCGTAGGTAAAGCCATGCAGAATTTGCGACAGAAACATTAAGATGATATTATCCGGTTTAAAGAGAATAAATGCCAGTACAAACAGTGTAGCTATAATGAGGCCATACTTATACACATCGCGTTTGCCATATTTATCGGCAAGCCGTTTGGATAATGAGATACCTACTATCATAAAAATAATACCTCCGGCATTGAACAAACCAAAACCTGCTGATACAGGGTCGGAACCGAAGAAATTTATGCCCATAGATGACAAGCCGGAAAGCACAGGACTGATAAAGCTGGCAAGTGCTGCTTTGTCTACGTAATTATTAAAGTAATAAACATACGAACCACCTTTCATGGCAAGGGTGATGAAGATTAAAATGGTTAACGAGAGCATAATTAACCAGGGTTTATTCTTCGAGAGGTCGGAGAGATCATCTTTTAATGATGATTTTTGTTCTGGATTAGGCACAATGCGCTCACGTGTGGTGAAGAATGTGATTAGCAGCATGATAGAGCCAATGATAGCCAACCACGACATCACAATTTCAATTCCCACCGCTTTATCGCCATGCCCGGCATATTGAATAATAGGCAGCATAAATACCTGCACAAAGAATTGGGCAAACATCACCGCCACAAAACGATAGGATGAAATACTGTTGCGTTCACTCATATCGCCTGTCAATACACCGCTCAAAGCCGAGTAAGGCAGATTGCTGGAGGCATATAATAGCAATAAAAAGGTATATGTAACAGCGGCGTAAATTAATTTCCCTTTGTATGAGAAATGGGGAGTGGTAAATGCCAAAAATGCCACCACACCCAGAGGAATGGCTGTGAAAAGTATCCATGGTCTGAATTTGCCCCATTTGGAATTGGTACGGTCGGCCAAAATACCGATAATAGGATTAATCAGAAATGCGGCACACAAACCAACAGTAAGCATAATAATGGATGCATCGGTGTTCTTAAGCCCATAAATATCAGTGTAGAAATAGGCTAAGTAGGTGATAAGTGTTTGGAAAACCAGATTGGCGGCAAGGTCACCCAGACTATACCCGATTTTTTCTCTTATTGATACTTTTTGAGAAGTTGGTTTCATGGATAGTTGATTTAAGATTGTTTCTATATATTTTTTATTTGTCTGTTCTAAAAGGTGAGGCAGGTAATCCTTCTTTGTTATAGAGATTAGCTCCTTCGGGATTATCGGCCCATGCGTAACGCACAGCTACCGGATAAGCCACTTTGTCGCTCCAAACCACCACTTTGTTTTTGTCAATAATTGCATTTGCCCAAACAAACTTCCCATCTTCTCCGGCAATGGCAAATTGTCTCAGCTCGCTACCTCCTTTAGTCACCAATCCGCTGCCGCAATTGGAGAATGTAAGTGTAATTTTGTTGCCATTTATCTGTTTTGATTGATATACAGGCCCTGAATACACTATGTTTTCTTTGTATGCCAACTTTTCGGCACCAAGAGCAAGCCTGTGTGCCACATCTTTCTTATTGAGTGGATGAATATCGTTCCATTCTCCCAAATCAATGTTGACGGCTAAGGCAGTATTCGGAACAGAAAGCGTGTTTAATTGAGCTTCTCTGAGCAGTGCCCAGTTACTTTCTGCCGGTTGGTCTTTCGCTTCCATAAAATTAGGCAGTTGTGCAATGATGAATGGGAAATTACCTTCATTCCAATGTGAACGCCAATCCGCAATCAGGTCTGGTAGGAGAGCCTTATATTCTTTGGCACGGTCAGTGTTCGACTCTCCCTGATACCATACGGCTCCTTTAATTTTATAGTTAAACAGAGGTGCAAGCATTGCATTGTAGAGGCCACCCGGTTTCCAGCGGATAAAGGTTTGTGAGGGTGTTACTCCCATTGCAGCGCCGAGTTTGTATTGCCATTCGCCTTTCAGGTCAATTGTTTCTCCATTGGCAGATAAGGTATATTGTTTACCTAAGACAAAGCCACCTTTTCCACCGTTGCTGATAACCCGTACAACCATCACGTTTTTGCCCTCTTTGAGCAATCCCTCAGGTACATCGTAGCGACGGGGAGGATATTGATACGAGGTGGTTCCAACGAATGTTCCATTGATATATACTGAATCGGCATCTACAATACGTCCGAGAATAAGTTTGGCTGCTTTTCCTGCCATTGATGCAGGTATTGTAATGTTCTTACGGAACCACACCACACCATTGACAGCACCTAAAGAGGTATTTGCCCAATAACCGGGCAGGTTCATAGTTGCCCAGTCGGAATTATTCAAGGCAGGGTCTGTCCAAACTGGTACATTTTTGAACCCTTCGTCTTTGGAACGTAGCAGATCATACCAGGTTTTGATTTTTGCCTGTTCACTGCTTTCAGTTTGTTTTATCAGATTGTCGTCTTTCCAGCGTTGCATTTCCTGATAATAATGAGGATACTTTTGCAGTGTGTTATCGCTCACCCATGCTTCGGCAGGCGAACCTCCAAGGCTGGTATTGATAATCCCGATGGGGATTTTATATTTTTGATATAACTCTTTGGCAAAGAAATAAGCTGCTGCCGAAAAATTGAGTACTGATGAAGGATTGGTAGTTACCCAACTTCCGCTCTCGAAGTCGGTCTGAGTTTGTTTGAAGTTGTACCGTTGAGGTACAGTAAAGCAGCGGATTTGGTTGTTGGTGGAGTTTGCTATTTCCGCTTCGTAGATTGGACTTACTCTGCGCATGGGTAGTTCCATGTTCGATTGACCTGAGCATACCCACACATCACCCATTAGTATGTCTTTAATAGTGATTGTGTTGCTACCTTTTAGGGTCATGGAGTAGGGGCCTCCGACTTTTGTTTTGGGTAGGGTTATCAACCATTCACCATTTGAATTTGTGATAGAACGATAGGTGTGATTATTGAATGTAACTGAAATACTTTCGTTTGGAGTAGCCCAGCCCCATACTTTTACTTCACTATCGCGTTGGAGCACCATCCCATCGCTGATAAGTTTGGGAAGTCGCACCTGAGCTGTAGCACAGAAGGAAGCAAGCAGAATGAAAAATGTAATTAATCCGGTTCGGTTCATTTGGCGTATTTTCTTATAACCATTAATTGTGTTAACCGCAGAGTGTCTTATGCAGTTATTGTAAGCAAGCTTCCCTGACAATCAGTATATTTATTCATTCAACAGGAAAAAAATTTCCTGTTGAATGAATAAATAATAGATAACTGAATTTACTTGACGAATTTAGCTGCGTATTCTTGTCCGTTGAGTGATGCTTTCACCACGTAGATGCCTTTCGAAGCATTCACCAAATTGACATTTTCTGTATTTTGACCTGAAGCTACCAATTGTCCACCAATAGAGTAAACCGATACTTTATCCACTGTCTGTCCCAAATGCAGCACATTGTCGGCACAATAGATAATCAATGGGCTAACCTTTGCATCTTTGATACCCGTAGAAGCGGATATAGCATGTAACTTAATATTGTCAATATAATAAGAGCCGCTATTCATAGAGGTGTAACCGATATTCAAAGTGAAGGTATTCAATGCCGACATACCTGTTAATGAGTAATCTTTAGTTGTCCATGAACTGGCAGTGTTTTGCGAATTGTATCCTGTTTCAGTGTAAGCGACTGTAGCATTTGCATTTATCGACAGATTTGCATAAATAGTTGAGGTGGAGTATAAGTCAAAATAGATTCTGTCGTAGTCAGACAATAATTTCCCATTAGGTAGAGTGACACTAAAAGACATATATTGATTGTAGGCTGTCATTGTTATTTGTGCAGCTTTTGTGGAAACACTCGCGGGATCAGCTACGACCAATGCTGTACTACCTCCTCCAGATGTGGTAATAGCATCTCCAATCGTGTTGCTTTCAAAATCAAAGAGAGTATTGGTAGGTGCCGGCACAATCTCAACATCATCAATCAGGTATTCATTTTTTGATTTAGCCAATTTCAATGCCAAAAATCCGCCAGGAATAGAAGCCAATAAAGAAGCTGAAAATTTAAATTCAACCTGTTTCCAAACGCCTACATTACTACTTGCAACACCCCACACATTTGAGATAGTGGCAAGTTTATTGGTGGCATCTAAAGTAGTTCCACTAGTGGCAGGTGCACAAATATCAAGTTGAGGATAATCCAAATCGGTTCCTGTATTAGCACTTACGTAGCAATACTTTACCTTGAGTTTATAATAAACATACGAAGATGCAGTACCAGCGGGTATGGGTAAAGTACTAAAATAAATGGGAGCATACCCATTGTTGACTACATCCAAACAGTAAGCTGAGGTGTTAATGCCCGTAGCATAGGGATTAGCAATTACGTTTACCGTAGCGTTGTACATAGCAGATACACCATTTAAGGTATTATCTTCAAAAGTGATTTTTGTTTGGGCTGACATAGCCACGCTAAGAACCAAAACGAATAAGAAAAGGGTAATTTTTTTCATAAGATTGATAATTAATAGATTAATATTAAGCGCGCATTTTTTTGTAAATTGTGATGTGTCTAAATACAAGTCATAGGATGAATAATTATTGTCAGAAGATAAGCAGGATTCTCTCAATTTTATTTATATTCATAGAGCTTTACACGTTGAATTTCCCAATCATTTGATCCTGTTCTCATGTGTCTTCCTTGATGCGTCTGATCACCGTTTAGTCGTTTGAATTGCCAGTCATTACTAGTTTTTGTGCAGATGTCAGCCGATAAAATTCCGGTTGTCAGGTTTTTGTTTTTTATGTTTCTGAACGTGCAAACCACACTGGTTCCACCAATCCAGAATTCACCCGGATTAGTCTCAATGATGATACATCCTGCCGGTGTCCATTTTTCAGCTTTTGCTCCGTCAGTCCAGGGTAAGGTGCAAATATGAGCTATAATAATCTGGTAATCGCCCATTAACAAAGTATCTGCTTTGTGTTCCTTATCGAGATATACTCCATCTGTTTTCGAGCGATTTGCATTTATTATGTCTGATAAATCATCCAAAACCTGATAGCTTTTCTGCAATGGAATGGCTTCACTTTCGGTAGCCGATTCGATAGAAAAAGGACAATATCCCAATGCTTTATGCCGTCCAAGTACGTAAAAAACCTGTGCTGCATTTTCGGGTTCCATCTTGATTTCGGGCACAAATACCGGATTATTTAGCTTGTCATACTGGGCACACCAATTACGAAAATCACCGTGATAAATATCGGGCGAAAGCATATTGATATGAGGGGTTGCAGCCTGCCAAACATTTATTAAATGTGGAAGCGGACCTCCACTCGGATACTTTCCGGGATCCACATTCGGGCGGTTTAGGGCGCAGTTTACATACATCGGGAGGTTGTATGCAATCTTGCCTGCTTCAGCTACTTTATCGGCATATATGGCATAATACCATGCTGTAAATAGCTCATCGGTAGCTAAACTTTTTCCGAAAATAGTTTCCCAATTTCCTGATTGTCGAAAATTATTTTTTGCCCATAAATCTTTTATATGAGGTAAAAGAATGGATTTGTTTTTAATCAGATAATCAATAAACTTGCGGGGCACGTCAGCCTGAAAAGCCTTTTCGGCACCCGAAGAATAATCACGGGCTTCAGGTAACTGCCCGATTTCGTTTTCAACCTGAATCATAATTACTGTCTGACGGTTAACATCCATTGTCTTCACATGCTCCATCAAAGCCGAGAAGGCTTTGATATCGGCAGCAAGCGCCTGATCGCTGAAAGCACTTATAATTTCGGACGGTTGACCTGCCTTATCGAGAGTGCGTGGAAAACGGAGGTAGTCTTTTTTAATCCATGAGGGAACATAGCACGACATGCTGTTTTTCCACGTGCCAAACCATAGAAAAACCAAATGAAGGTCACTTTCACGTGCCTGATTAATCATGGCATCTACCAGTGTGAAATCGAATTTGCCTTCTTGAGGCTCCATTAATTCCCAATAAACCGGAGCCAACACCGTATTTAAGTGCATCTTTTTCAATTTTGGCCATATGGTGCTCATTTCTTCTTTATTTGAAGTTGCTGAATTTCCCAATTCACCACCCAACATAAGAAAAGGATGCTTGTCAACTATGAGCTGAGTCGCTGTGCCTTGCTTTTGTAGAGTGGGCTGTGCCATGAGAAGCGGAGTGCTAATGGCCGCAATAAATATGTAAAAAAAGAATTTCATTAAGAAGAAAAATTAAAATTGATATTGTTTACAATACAACCCGGTCTTAATTGAGAAAACGATTTATATAATTGAAAATACTCCACGTTCCACACCAACGTGGAGTATTTTCTGCTTTTTAATATTGCAGATTGCCAGAGAATCCTGCACTTACATCTTTGCCTGCTAAGCCATCTGCAACACCCTTGTAAGCATGTTTACGTGCATAATTTGCATCCCAAAGATTGGGAGCATCGTTCGGAATCCAATTTACATGTTCAACGGCATTGTCGGATATACCCCAAATAGTGATGCCGTATCGTTGTGCTTTAGGAATATTCTTTATAAACGATTTTGCGACATATTGATACATTGCTGCCTGTGCAGCAAGATTATCTGTGGTAGGGGTAGCGGTATTGACTTTTACATCAAGTTCCGATACTTTAATCAGTTTCCCTGAAGCTGCCAATTTGATAAACATCTGATCAATCTTCAGTGTATCTGTTGAGATACTTATGTGCATTTGGGTACCGATTCCATCCACCGTTGCACCCTGACTTTCTATATATTTTACGTAATTAATCAATCCATCGCATTTGGTGAGATTACTTTCCAAGTTGTAATCATTAATAAATAGCTTATCGCCCGTATTACCAAGTGTTCTGGCCAGTTTAAATGCGGTAACTGCATAATCTTTGCCAAGATATTTTTGCCAGTAGAACTGATCGCTGGCAGTAGTAGCAGCACTTCCGTCGCGTACGGTGCCATCCTCGTTCATTGGTTCGTTCACTACATCCCATGCTTTTATAGAACTTTTAAAATGGGTTACCATACCGGTAATCCAAGCTGTGAGTGCATCACCGATTATTTGTTTCTTTTCGGCATCAGTTTTGTCGACAGTTGGTGAGCTTTTTAAAGCAACTAAAACATTATCAATGTAATAAGTTCCTGCAACCTGACCAAGGTCAAAATTCAAACCGGTTTCGGCGCCATTTGAAGTTATATCCCAACTGATTAATGTCCAATTAGTACTTGTGGTCTGATCTGCCTGATAATGAGCTGTACCACCAGAGGTGGAACATCTTACTGAGCCGGCGGCATCCGAACGTATATAATAAGAAACAGTATATACACTACCAGATGTTAATGTAGTAGTCAAATTGGCATGTATCTGTTGTTTCCATTGGCTTCCGGCATTGCTTGTGGCGTTGATCACTTGCATAGCACCTGAGCCGGCATAAGAAGTGGTGGTGGCTGTGGGCGCATTGCCATTATAGGCTCCCCATCCGCTTATGCCCGATTCAAAAGTTCCGTTTGATAAGAGGTTGGTATAAGAAACCGCAGGGGCAATAAGGCCATTAAGATAGGTGGCATTCTGATTAGAGTGCCATACCAGAGTATGTCCGTACACTGTTAATCCGGCACTTTTTACCTTTGCAATCAATGCATCTACATTTGTAAAATTGATCACACCTTTTGAGTTAACCATTGCTCCATGTTTCATAGCATAACCTACGGTTATTTCATCAAAGTTGGCATTGATTAAATGTCTGTAGGTTGAGTCGCTGGCCATATACATGTCCATATCCATACCCACTCCAAGAGTAAAATCAGTATAGCTTTTAAGTACATCATAGCGCAGAATTTTTTCAGCTAAACCCAAAGGAAGCTCCGCAGTAGTAACAGCTCCTTTATCCGGATCTGTGTACCAATTCATGACTTCTTTATCGCATGATGTGAGGAATAACATTCCTAATGCTGCCATAAATAATATTTTCGTTGTTTTCATTAGTAGATAATTTATAAGTAAAAAACAGGATGATTCTAATAGTTATTGATACAATGTGTTGCTGATTAATTTTATAACTATTTGTAATTAAGTTAATAACATTCTGTATCATTAATTAGTTTCAATAATCGGAATAGGTTGGCTGGGTAAGCGGAACAATTCGCCAATTATCTGTATATACACTTACTGATGTTGCCGAAGAGGTAAACACAGTCGTATCGGTAGTTTTTCCCGTTATGGTTGAAAGTTTAATATCCGAATTTTCAAAATAGATGCCAAAATTCTTATAAGTTGCTTTTTCACGAGCGGTAATAACATCTTCAAATGTATAAGTTGTGCTGGTAGATGAAAAAGCATAGAAATTGCTGAATGGAATGGTAACAGTTACCCATCCTTTTGTTTTGAAAGGTGTGGTTACTCCATTCACAATCCAGGGCACATAGTTATAGCAAGTTCCTGACCATTCTCCACCGTTAAAGTTGTTCATCAGACAAATTTTCAGGAAACCGGTATTGTTCCATTCGTTAGGCACATAAATGTCGAATTGAAAAGCAAAATTGCTGACAGCTGTGGTCGTTGGTACCAAGCTTGTAAGATATGTTCGCCAATCGTCAGTCGTTCCGCTACCGGAAGTCCATACTTCGGAAATGCGATTTTTGGCAGCTGGAAATTGTGCAATACGTGATGGACGGTGTGCGCAATATTTTCCCTGAGAAGCAACCGGAGCACCGACAACTGCAGCCGATTCCAGGTCAGTATTGTTAATCATACTACCTGTCGAAGTCCAACTCCAGTATCCTTGCGAACCAATATCATCAAAATTGAGAATAACGCCGCTTTTGCAATAAAAATAGGCAGGCGAGTATGCACCTCCATTTGAACCCTGCACTAAAATAGAGCCACTCTTGGTTAATCCTGCAGGAATAACCACTTTACAGTAAGTCCCAAGTTTATCGGAAATAATACCCTGACTTACAACTACGCTTCCGGGGAAAGTAATTTTGCTTATCTCTGTTAAACCGGTACCATAGATGGTAATTGTATCGCCTGCAGCAGGCAAAGTATTTGAAATGCTAGTGATAGATGGAGCTGCAGATCTTATTTCAAATGAATACGTGAACTCTGTACCATCTTTCACAAACCGAATCGTGTTGCGAGTTCCGCTTGCAGCATCAATTGTTGGTGTATACCCTGAAACTGAGATTAACATCGAGTTATCGGTTACAAATGACGGGTTAAAATAGGTATCATATCCATTAATATACACTTTCTTCAATCCGCTAAATCCCGTTCCTTCGATGCGAATCGCTGATCCCAGTCGTACAAAGGTTACTAACCTGTCGGGAACATCTGATTTTGCGTTCTCAAGATAAACGGCATTTACCGAAATCGGAGCGGTTGCCGAGTAATCGTTACTTTTACAACCTATAAAGGTGATCGATGCGGCAAACAAACCTATCAGCAAACTGATTAGCCAAAATTTGTTATTGGAAAATATTTTTTTCATTGTTCTTGCCGTTTAGTTGTTAATTAAATAAGTTTGTGATGCGGGCTTCAGTAAAAGTGTATTTTACGGGAGTCTGTTTCAAAAGAGGATTCTGAACTGTTTCCGATTCAGGATAAGGCATCAATAAGCGGTCGACAGTGGCAGTATTCACTGCTCTTGCAGAAGTGTTGATGGTTGCTGTACAGGTGTTTGTTATTTTGTCGTAGTTGTACAAATCAATGTGTGCACGGTCTTCTGTGTTAATCCTGTCGAGCACTTCCTGTTGTTTATAATAGGAACGTCTTACTTCATCATACCAATATTGTCCTTCCATAGCCAGTTCCATACGTCGTTCATGACGAATATCTTCATACGTTACACTGGTTTTTGGAAGTAATCCGGCACGGGTACGCACTTTGTTGAAATAAAGCAATGCAGTTGCATCATTTGTTGAGCTGTTATTACCCATTATCGCTTCAGTATATAAAAGATACACATCTGCCAAGCGTAGCATGTAGGTGTTCAGTGCGGAGTTCATACGCGATGATGCTCCGTCAGTATCTTTGGTTGAACCAACCACACCTTTTTTTACATTGCAGCATTTTTTACTATTATGAAGAGTGGTGTAGATATATCCGCCGGTTGATTTACTCAGCTCGGTGTATTTGTCACCGTAAGCCATAAAGGTGGCTTTACGACGAATACTATCAGCCGTTTCGTATTCATTCATTACGTTGAACGAAGCCATGGTATAATACCCCCATGCTGCATCATCGCCGGTGATATCCGAGCTAACTGCAAAATAAGCCTGTTGTGTATTGATCACACCATAATCACCATTTGGAACCCATTGCAATGAAAAGAGAGATTCGCTGTTATTATTGTTGGCTACCTTAAATAAGTCGGCATAGTTGCTCATTAATGCCAATCCACTTTCTTCACACACCTTTTTAGCCGCTTTACGAGCCAGTTCCAGATATGTGGTGCTTCGTGTTCCGCTGTTGGGATTGTCACTGATTCCCGCATAAGATAAATACACACGAGCTAACATTCCAAAAGCGCTCCATTTGGTCAAACGTCCGGTTTGGCTTGCTGCGGAGGGCAGGTATTTTGCGGCAAATTCGAGGTCGCGCATGGCAAACTCAAATACATCGCTTCGTGGGTTTGTATTCACCACCGGATTATTCACTAATGTGGTGTTGTCTTCTATGAGAATCACATTTCCCCATAACGAAGCCAGATACCAGTAAGCTGTTCCACGCATAAAGCGTGCTTCGGCTATAGCTGCATTCTTTTGATCTTCAGTTACACCTTTTGAATTTTTCTTGATGTTGTTTATTACGTTGTTTGATTGCCCGATCACATTGTAGAACGATGCCCATGCCGATACCAATGGTCCTGTCAGTGAGCTTTCAGTCAGGTCGGTAAAGGGATAAATGTAGTCGGAGTAAGGAGCATACAGGTTATTTGCACGTCCATCACCAAGTCCGTAATAAAATTTATCATTAAAGTCGAACCAAACTTTGTTGTATAATCCGGCTGTAGCAGACTGTAAATCAGATTCAGACTGAAAAAAGTTATCAAGTGTCAGCCTATCGTTGGGTTGTATTTCCAAAAAACTTTTACTGCAACCGATCAATAATAATATGGTTGCCAAGAAAAAGCCATAGATTGTTTTATTTATTGTTTTCATTTGCATCAGATTATTAAAATGAGAGGTTTAATCCAAAAGTGACAATACGTGGTGATGGATAACGTGCATTATCAATACCTGTTAGGAGTGCATTTTGGTTCATTGCACCAATTTCGGGATCGTATCCTTTGTAAACAGAGAATGTATAAACGTTTTGCAGATTGGCATACAATTTCAGATTATCAATACCGATTTTTTTTAATATTGATTTCGGAAGGTTATAGCCTATGGAGATATTCTGAATTCGCAGATAAGAACCATCTTCCACAAATTTATCGCTGAAACGGAAATTTGAAGTAGATGAAGCTGATGATGCTGCCATGCGGCACATATCTGCATCACCACCCGAGATATAGAGATTGCGATAATCTACAGGACCACTATTGTTTATCTTACTAAGCACTGCATAGTGTAATGCTTTTTCAAGCAAATTAGTGTTGGCAGCAGGATTTTCGAGCCAACGGCGCTGATAGTTTACTACTTTGTTTCCATACGATCCACTCAATGAGATTGATAAATCAAAGTTTTTATATGAAAAACTATTTGTAATACCGTAGGTAAATTTAGGTTCAGGATTGCCGATATTTGTACGATCTTTTTCATTTATCACACCATCGTTATTCACATCTTGAAAAATATAATCACCTATCCAGGCACCATTTACTCCAATAGCCATACCTTCAGGAAGGGCTGTGGGTTTGAGATTGCCATTTTTATCTTTATAGTAAAAATCGGTAGCTTTTTCAAAGCGTCCGATTACCTTGTAGCCATAAAATTGTCCGATAGGTTGTCCGATTGTTGTCCGTGTTACAATAGTAGTTTCTGAACCTTCTGTTACTTTTCCATCCACAATACCTGTTTGGGTATTAAGCGACAGCACTTTGTTGCGGTTTAGCGAGAAAACAAAATTTGATTTCCAGCTAAAATTCTTCTTGTCAATGTTGACAGTGTTCAACGACAGTTCAAGACCTTTATTCTGAAGCGATCCTACATTGGCCCAGGGAGGAGTGGTAGAACCATTTCCGGTTGTTCCTACGTAAGCAGGTAGAGGCAATTGCAACAAGAGGTTTTCGGTTTTTTTATAGTAAAGATCTGCTGTTAATTCAATTCTGTTTTTGAATAAGCCTAAGTCAACACCAATATTGCTTGATGCGGTTGACTCCCAGGTCAAGTCTGGATTTGCTGTATTTCCGCTCAACATTCCGGTTCCCCAATTTGCAGTTTGCACCGATGTTAGAGTAGAGGTAAAGGCGTAATTGTCAGGCAAATTCTGGTTACCTACTTTTCCCCATCCCAAGCGTAACTTCAGGCTATAGATAGTCGGATTGTTTTTCAGAAACGATTCGTTAGAAACTTTCCAGGCAAACGCTGCTGATGGAAACCAACCCCATTGATGACCTTCAGCAAATTTGGATGAACCATCGCGACGAAGAGTAGCTGTAAGTAAATAACGATCATCATACGAATAAAATAAACGTCCAAAATAAGAGGAAATAGAATTAAAGCCGCTACTTCCGGCATTTTTAGCCGTTGTGGCATCTCCCATACTCAGGTCGTGCGCCACATTGCTTACAAATCCTGAGCGATAGCCGTAAATATATTCCCAGCCCGATTTTTGAGCCTCTTGTCCCAGCATTATATTCACACTGTGTATCTTGTTGAACACATTATTGTAATTGACAATGTTTCGATACGACCAGAATTTTGTATATGATTTTGACCTTTCCGATTCGAT